>Ga0208109_1000137_pt1 | contig 31628 bp, 28 predicted proteins | sample CryBogCBH18Jul08_FD_184594 | JGI IMG/M metagenome (GOLD analysis project Ga0208109, IMG submission 184594) | Freshwater microbial communities from Crystal Bog, Wisconsin, USA - CBH18Jul08 (SPAdes) (version 2) | ecosystem: Environmental > Aquatic > Freshwater > Lake | place: Crystal Bog...
CGCCACTCTGTGGCGGGTCACTGTGGAATCCTGGCTCCGCTGCCAGGGCCTGATCGCCGTCCGCCAAAACCAAAATGTGTCAACCACTTTATCAAAATTTTGGTCTCACAATTAACTTGGACCCACATCCATCTACGGCAGCCGTTCTCTACAGATTTTTCAACGACCTGCCAAATGCGAGTGACACCGCGAGTTGTTATATGCAAAACACCACGGCATATTATAAATGCATGAAATGTAGTAACTAAACATTGCTTAATGGCGAAGCCGGCAACACAACAAATATGAGAAATATTGACCACATTTTGGAACTTTTACAGCTCAAATTGGTTTTGATTTGCATTGTGACTTTGCTGGTCATTGTCGCGTTCCTTACAATCTTTTATTTCAAATGTGGACTCTGGCCAAAAATTGCATTTAGTGCAGTTTCGTTGCTATGCATCGTTTGGCTTTTGGCAGGAGTGCCAAGGGATTACAACCTGATTTTGCTTTCCGGCGAAGAAGACGATACGGCTGAAAGTAGTTTTAATTATTTTGAAACCCATCTGTCCAACGGACAGCTAACACGTCTCCTCTCACCAGGAGAGAAAAATCCTTATTTGGCGAGCAACAATGTTAGGTTTTATCTTGCGTTAATCGCGGCAAGAAGGGGGCTTCATATCATAAATGCTGCGGAATTTGACCGCCCACGTTTCTTTGCTACCAACAGCTATAATGGCTTTGCGGATGGTTTGAATTTTCCTTTGAGCTATCAGGAGTTTTTTCAAAAGTATCAGGATATGGCGAGTCACAAAGTAGTCAAATGATGGAATCCAGTTTTATTGTGCTTTACACGCCAATCTATGAACAGCCCACAGCCTGATTGAGATGAAACTGACCTATATCCAGCAAAGCGGCTCACCTCCAGTGGGAGACGGCGGGGATCAATACACGGGGCTGGACCGGTTTGGGCGGGTGATTGACCAGCGGTGGATCAAGAACAGTTCCGGGGCTGACCTGGAACGGGTGGAGTATGGGTTTGACCGTGCCAGCAACCGTGTCTGGCGTGACAATACGGTAGCTGATGCGTTGTCAGCCAATCAGGATGAATATTACACCTACGACGGATTGAACCAGTTGCTGACGTTGCAACGAGGGACGCTTAATTCAGGCAAGACAGGCATCACTGGGACACCGACCTGGGAGGAAGACTTCACCTTTGACCCGACAGGCAACTGGAACAACTACGTCAACCAGGTCAACGGAACAACCACCCTCAACCAGCCCCGGACACACAATCCGGTCAACGAGGTGGAGACGATTAGCGGTTCCAATGCATTGATCCAGCAAAATGCAGCCGGGAACATGGTCAAGGCGCCTCAGACCTTGGATTGGAGCAGCGCCTACACGATGACGTATGATGCGTGGCAGCGACTGGTGAAAATCAAGAGCGGGAGCACGACCACAGCAAGCTACGCTTACGACGGCCAGAGCCGGAGAACAACCAAAGTCACTGGCAGCACGACCCGGCATTACTATTACAGCAGCGCATGGCAGATACTGGAAGAGCGGTTGAACACCACCACGACAGCAGACCGTCAATTTGTGTGGGGGCAGATGGGGATGGACAATCTGATACTGCGTGACCGGGGCAGTGAACGGTTCTATTCTCTCCAAGACGTGTTTAGCTGCACGGCTATTGTGGACACCACCGGAACCGTTCAAGAGCGTTACGGCTACAATGCGTTTGGGCTGTCGCGGGTGATGGATGCTGATTTCAATGTCGTCTCTACCTCGGCTTACGATTGGGAGACCAGATACGACAACTACCGCTTCGATTCGGAGTCCACCTTCTATCAGGTTAGATTCCGTTACCTTCATCCAACCCTGGGGAGATGGTTGACTAGAGATCCTAATGGATATAGGGCGGGAATGAACCTATATGCATACTGCTTAAATAATTCTATTAACAATTTGGATTCATATGGTGAGAAACCGTCCACATCTCCACCCCCATCAAATTCGCCATCGGCTTGTTGCACAGGCAAACTAACTTGGGAAAATCATGCGCCGGAGAAAATATCCAACTTAACGAGAATCAAAAAAAAGTGCCCTGTTTCACCCGCCTGTTCTTTTCCGCTATACAATGACAGTTTGACTTGTGATAAATGTTCAAACGGCAAGTGGAAAGTAGTCGTAAATGCGAGCGGCGATTGTTATATTTATTATGCAGATCCGCTAGTTGTAAGTATTGTTTATCACCCAAGCCTCGATGCATCACTGCACCATGAGTCGTGCCATTGCGACGATTGGAAACAAGCGTTCCAGACTATAATCGATGAATTTGGAAAAGATGAATACGATACAAAAAAAGACTGCAATAATGCAAAAAAGAATCTTAATTTCGACAATCGCCTGGACCAGCTAATTCAACCATCGATCAATCACGAATATCCAAAATACCAACCCGGAGGATCGTGTTATGCTTATTATACCGGAACATATTAATATTTAATGTATGATTGCTTCCAGTTTCGATAAAAATAAGAACTGGGTAATGTGTTTTGCTATTATTGTGATGACATTCCTTATTGGATGCGAATCCACACATAAGCAAGCCAACATGGAAGTCATGAGATATAATAACGTCGGTTTTTCGTCCAAGACACATTCTGCTTGCGGTGCGCTTAAAATCGGGATGTCTGAAGTAGATGTCATTTCTTTGATGGAAGGTAAATTAATTAAAAGCGATGATAATTATCAGGGTAAATATCCTTTCACTGAATTGTTACCTTATACAAATAAGTCAGTAGTTTCAACATGGGTATCAGAAGAAAGAAAATCTAATGGCTGGCCGGTAATTTTGTTTATTATTTTTGATTCGCCAAGAAAATCAAAGTTGGCTGATGCATTTCTATTTGATGATGGCGTTTTTCAACCGCTTGTGGAGGGTGCGTATAATAATAATATTCATAAGGTTAAAATTGGTGATTCTATGCTGGATGTATATAGGTTATGCGGAAAACAGAATGGCGATTATTTTCAAGATTCAGATAGGAAATGGCGAGTTAGATTTATATATTGGGCATTTGGAGGCAAAATGTTTATCATCGAAGCAAATGCAGCCGACGGTAAAGTAACATATGCCAAAGACGGCACGTTATAATTCTTTTTAGAAAATAAAAGTCACAATTTCAAATGTTTCTGACCTACATCCAGCAGAGCGGCTCACCGCCGGTGGGCGATGGAGGGGATCAATACACGGGGCTGGACCGGTTTGGGCGGGTGATAGACCAGCGGTGGATCAAGGACAGTTCCGGGGATGACTTGGAGCGGGTGGAATATGGCTTCGACCGAGCCAGCAATCGAGTGTGGCGGGACAATACGGTAGCGGATGCGCTGTCAGCCAATCAGGATGAATATTACACCTACGATGGGTTGAACCAGTTGCTGACGCTGCAACGGGGAACGCTCAATTCAGGCAAGACGAGCATCACTGGAACACCGACCTGGGAGGAAGACTTCAGCTTTGATCCGACAGGCAACTGGGACAACTACGTCAACCAGGTCAACGGAACAACCACCCTCAATCAGCCCCGAACGCACAACGCGGTCAACGAGGTTGAGACAATCAGCGGTTCCAGTGCATTGATCCAACAGAATGCAGCTGGGAACATGAGCAAAGCACCCCAGCCGTTGGACTGGAGCAGCGCCTTTACGATGACGTATGATGCGTGGCAGCGACTGGTGAAGGTCAAGAGTGGGAGCACGAACATTGGGATATACGCTTACGACGGCCAGAACCGGAGAGTGACAAAGACGATTGGGACAACCACGCGGCATTATTACTACAGCAGCCAGTGGCAAATACTGGAAGAGCGGCTGAACACCATCACGACAGCCGACCGCCAATTTGTGTGGGGATTGATGGCGCTGGACAATCTGGTTCTGCGTGACCGGGGCAGCGAACGGTTCTATTCATTGCAGGACGTATTCAGTTGCACGGCCATCGTTGATACCAGTGGCACGGTTCAAGAGCGCTATGGCTACAATGCGTTTGGGCTCTCAAGGGTGATGACCGCCACGTTCACCTCCCGCTCCACATCAAACTATGATTGGGAAACCAGATACGACAACTACCGCTTCGACTCGGAGTCCAGCTTCTACCAAGTCCGTAACCGTTACCTCCATCCAACATTAGGCAGGTGGCTGACCAGAGACCCAATTGGATATGACGGAGGAATTAATTTATATGCGTATTGCAAGAATCAAAGTATTAACAATATAGATCCAAATGGCTTAGATTGCCCAGGATGTGACAGCATACCAAGTTGGGTGCAGAAGGCTGCGAATCAAGCTTGTGCTGATCGGTGCTGTGCAATACATGATGAATGTTATGCCGCGAATAAAGGCAAGCGATGTGAATCTTCCTCTTGGCATCATACTTTATTAACATTGCTTTGTCGCACGGTGATCCCCCATATCTTCTGTCCTAAATATACTCATTGCGATGAATGTAATTTGGCGGTTGTGAAGTGCTTTGCAAAGTGTTTGGTGGGCATCAAGCCTCCGGCTGGCCCGAGATATTATTGTGCAAAAGAATGTAAGTATATTACGATTGGAAGAGGGAAAGATTTTGAAAATTTAGATGAAGCTAAAAAATGTTGTTGCTCGGATAAATCGGACCCCCCTTGCGCATAATTACTGATTTATGAATGCTATTGCACCTAAGAAGAAAGGGCTAGAATTCAAGATTAAATATCTAATCGCCATACTATCCCATATTTTCACAGCGACAATTTTTTGTGGTTGCATCTCAACTTACGGTCAAGATAAGGAAATTAATTCCATGATCAACAAGCTGTCAATTCCAGAAAACACTCTTTTGGCGATTACAAATGGATCATCACTCGACTCTGTGAGAAACACTCTGGGTATTGCGGCGCGTCACGAGTTCACTTTATCAGATAAAAAGAGCAATTACACATTGATTAGTTGCTTTGTATCTGTTGGCGATGGCATTGACGTCTGGCTTCTATTCCAAGATAAATTATTGATAAATAAATTGGTGCCGACACGACCCAAACCTGCCGATATTGGAGAAATGCCAAAATTGGTCAGGAAAACAATAAACGACCCGGCAGCGACGGAATCTCAAATGCTTAACTATCTGAAACCGTATGACGGCAAGGGAAAAGATTCGACCAGCATATCGGCCACTATTTTAACTGCCGGTGCAATGGCGTTTTCAGGCGGCTTGTCAAAAATGCAACAAAATACCAAGCAGCTTGAAAATGATTACAAAACCAACGAGACGTTTCTACAGTTGTATGATGGTTGCCGAGTTGGTCTTGGTATGAGCATAAATGAAGTTGACGCGCTTTATGGAAAACCATTGCAAGCATTCTCCATGAAGAACGGACAAGCCGCTCGAATATACGGAAGCAATCAAGACCTTGAAAACATCGAACCTTGGTTGTTATTCTCCTGTGTGGCTGTTGTTTTTAATACAAATGGAAATGTCGTGGCCGTTTATAGTGGCGACTTTTTTTCTGACGAGTGGAAAAAATAAGTGGCATAATATGCTTCTGACCTACATCCAGCAGAGTGGAAGCCCTCCGGTGGGAGATGGCGGTGATCAATACACTGGCTTGGACAGGTTTGGACGGGTGATAGACCAGCGGTGGATCAAGGACAGCAGCGGGGCGGATTTGGAACGTGTGGAATATGGGTTTGACCGTGCCAGCAACCGTGTCTGGCGTGACAATACGGTGGCTGATGCGCTGAGCGCCAAGCAGGATGAATATTACACCTACGACGGGTTGAACCAGTTGCTGACGTTGCAACGGGGGACGCTCAATTCAGGCAAGACGGGCATCACTGGCACTCCAACCTGGGAGGAGGACTTCACCTTTGACCCTACGGGCAACTGGAACAACTACGTCAACCAGGTGAGCGGGACAACCACCCTTAATCAGCCCCGAACCCACAACGCGGTCAACGAGGTGGAGACAATCAGTGGTTCCAGTGCATTGATCCAGCAGAATGCAGCCGGGAACATGGTCAAAGCACCCCAGCCGACGAACTGGAGCAGCGCTTACACGATGACGTATGATGCATGGCAGCGATTGGTGAAGGTCAAGAGTGGGAGCACGACCACAGCAATCTACGTCTACGACGGCCAGAACCGGAGAGTGACCAAAGTCACAGGCAGCACAACACGACATTACTATTACAGCAGCCAGTGGCAGATACTGGAAGAGCGGCTGAACACTACGACCACGGCAGACCGGCAATTTGTGTGGGGGTTGATGGGGATTGACGATCTCATCTTGAGAGACCGGGGAACCGAGCGGTTCTATTCCCTCCAAGACGTGTTTAACTGCACAGCAATCGTTGATGTCACAGGAACAGTTCAAGAGCGGTATGGCTACAACGCCTTCGGTCTCTCAAGGGTGATGGATGCTGATTTCAATGTCATTTCGACATCCAGCTATGATTGGGAGACCAGATACGCCTGCTATCGGTTCGATTCAGAGTCCAGTTTCTATCAGGTTCGCAACAGATACCTACATCCAACATTGGGCAGATGGTTAACGAGGGATCCGATTGGTTACAATGCTGGAATAAATCTCTATGCGTATGTGATAAATAGATCGGTTAATGTTATCGATTCAAGTGGGTTAGCTCCGAAACTAAGTAAAAAAACAATTGATCAACCAATTGGGAAAGATTGTGGAGAGTTTAATTGGAGTATTAAATGGATGTTAGATATGGCCACAACCATTGGTGGCTATATAGTTCAGCACGTCAGCGTTACATTCGATGCAACCGATTGTAAAGGGAATAAGCTGTCGAAAGCCGATATTAAGAAGAAGTCTGGTGCAGATCCAGATTGGTGGCCCCTTTGGGAAGCTTGGAAGGTCGATAAAAATAAGACTGTCACAATTTACGATGGTTTGTCTCCTTTTGACGACCAGTATCATATAAACGGCCTTGGCGATAATACATGCGGGAAAATAACTATTATAGGGTCAGCTGATTTTTATGACGGACTCATATTGCCGACTTCCTTTCAGGATAAAAATGCACCTCCTGCCGGTATTTTGCCAGTGACAAATACTGACCCAAAACTGACAGGAGGATCAGGTGCCATCAAACATAACTTAACTTCCGAATGGAATTGTTGTCCAGACTCTAAAGATAAGAAATCAAAGGTTACAACTGAATAAGCAATGGTGATTCGACCTAATACACTTTTTATATTAGCATTGTTTGGCACAATAACGTGTTCGTGTCGGACACCTTCTGTTCAAAATATGGAAAATCAACCTTATGCAGCAATTCTTGACCGGACAGCCACATACGCGCAATTAGTCTCAGCTATAACACAATTGTCATCAAAAACTGAAAGCGCTGGTTTTTGGTCTAGCATCGCTAATGATCCAACATACCCAGATTATCACCGCAGACTTTGTATATCATATTTATTTCGTCGGCACATTTCAGCGGGTATGACTTTAAGCCAAGTTGCTAAGGTTCTCGACCATCCTCTGTGGTTAAGTGTAAACAATATTAATGAAATTAAAAATCTTGCTGGATTAATTCCCGTAAAACTTACGGATGAAGATAGCGTATTTTCGATAGTCGTATTACCAGGAACCAATCAAAACACTTCTGCTGTCTTCTTAAGAGTTCAGGGAAAGCTTACTAAAGAGCAACTGTTTGAAACACTGAAATATGGAGATGGACATGGAGAAACAGAAAATCGAGTTTTACAAGAGGTCGCACTCAATGAAAACAATTCCTGATCAGCTTTAGGATTCGCGGCAGAAAATAGTTTCAAAATGGTGCGCGGAAAAGCACTAAAGAACTTGAAATAGTGCGATAAATATGAAACTGACCTACATCCAGCAAAGTGGGAGCCCGCCGGTGGGTGATGGTGGAGATCAATACACTGGGCTGGACCGGTTTGGGCGGGTGGTTGACCAGCGGTGGATCAAGGCCAGCAGCGGAGCGGATTTGGAACGTGTGGAATATGGCTTCGACCGTGCCAGCAACCGTGTCTGGCGAAACAACACCGTGGCCGATGCGCTGTCAGCCAATCAGGATGAATATTACACCTACGACGGGTTGAACCAGTTGTTGACGTTGCAACGGGGAACGCTCAATTCAGGCAAGACAGGCATCACTGGGACACCAACCTGGGAAGAAGACTTCACCTTTGACCCGACGGGCAACTGGAATAACTACGTCAACCAGGTGAGCGGGACAACCACCCTCAATCAGCCCCGAACCCACAACCCAGTCAACGAGGTGGAGACGATTAGCGGTTCCAGCGCATTGATCCAACAGAATGCAGCCGGGAACATGGTCAAAGCGCCCCTGCCGACGAACTGGAGCAGCGCCTACACGATGACGTATGATGCGTGGCAGCGATTAGTGAAGGTCAAGAGCGGAAGCACGACCACAGCAATCTACGCTTACGACGGCCAGAACCGGCGGACGACCAAAGTGACGGGCAGCACGACCCGGCATTACTATTACAGCAGTCAATGGCAAATCCTTGAAGAGCGGTTGAATACCACGACGACAGCCGACCGTCAATTTGTGTGGGGGCTGATGGGGATTGACAATCTCATCTTGAGAGACCGTGGCAGTGAACGGTTTTATTCCCTCCAAGATGTATTTAGTTGCACGGCCATAGCTGACACCACCGGAACCGTTCAAGAACGCTACGGCTACAATGCCTTTGGGCTGTCGAGGGTGATAGATGCTGATTTCAATGTCGTCTCGACCTCAAGCTACGATTGGGAGACCAGATACGCCTGTTACCGCTTTGACGCTGAATCCGATTTTTATCAGGTCAGGAACCGTTACCTGCACCCGACGCTTGGAAAATGGTTGACGAGGGACCCGATTGGGTATGATGGCGGAATGAATCTCTATGCTTATGTTGGAAACAATCCGATTAACTGGATTGATCTGTATGGATATGATGCTTCCGTCTCACTTCCGCCGGGTAGGCAGGGGCCACTAGGATTTCATATATGTGGACAGATTGGTGATCAAATAATTTGGTGCAAGGATACTCCAAAACCAACAAAGCCAAAACCGACTCCTCAGCCACCGCCGCCACCGTCATGTCCAAAGAATGACGATCCAAAACATTGTTGGAAGGCACCACCTTCAGCACTTAAGGGAACCGAGGAATGGGCATCTGCTTGCGGAATGGCACAAGACCGCTGTAATGAATGCTGTGCAACGGATTATTTCAATACACCTGGCACATCGTGGAGTCTTTGCACCGCTAATTGCATGTCTGCCGCAGCTGCGTGTTTGGTTGGTGGGGGCGCAACCCCAACTCCACCAACGCCGCCACCAACTGTTCAGCCAATTGACCCACCTAGACCCACTTTGCCTCCTATGCCAAAGCCTCAACCTAGATGAAAAGTTGAACACTGTCATGTCTTTATGCTAAACTGTGAAAAAAATAAATTAGTTGGTTTTTTAATTGTTTTTATCAGCGGTATTATGTCTGGTATGCTGTTAAGTAAATTCACAGAACATTACAGCCACCACAAAATTGAAACCAATCCAATCGGCAATGGAAAGAACACTTTTAATTACAAAGACTTGTATTACTCGCGATTAGTCGATGATCTTACTTTTTATGCTACGGCAATTCACAAGGTAAAAAATGGTGAGTATTCTGTTGTATCGCAAGTTATGTCCATCAGACTTAATTCTGGATTAAAGCAAATAGATATGGAAACCAATTATCCGTGGTCAGAATGGGAAATAAATGGAATCAAATTTGTGCGTGATCACAACGAGGGTAGTCACCAGTGACACTATAAGACGAGAATCAGGCAGCCCTGCTAGACAACTGTTCATTTTTAAATATAAGCATGACAAGCATGTTCCGATGAAACTGACCTACATACAGCAATCTGGCAGTCCACCAGTGGGCGATGGTGGGGATCAATACACGGGGCTGGATCGGTTTGGGCGGGTGGTGGATTAGCGGTGGATCAAGGACAGTTCCGGGGCTGACTTGGAACGAGTGGAGTTGGGTTCATTTTCATAAGGATATTCAGGCCTTTCAAACTGTCCAAATCTCAACTGGGGCAGATCACAAAAGCTTGACAAACTCATCGGATTCTAATTCCATTTGCTTGGGAAGGCATCATGTCATGGACAGTCAACTGTCATGATATTTAGCCTCCATTTAAAACAATAATACCATATGTGGATTAACGCTGTTGCACCGTTCCCATGACCATTTGGAACAGATTCCGCGAAAGATGTGTGATTCCGGCTTTGAAAAGACATTACAGCCCTGTGTAGCATAACGGAGAGTGTTTATAGCGCTTGCCGATTCTTTCCTATAATTACCATGAACCTTACCCAATTGCTTCCAAAAGCAGATATTCCGCCTACCAGTTATCCTGCCGGGCAGGAACTAAAATGGTTGAATTGTGACAACCTGGAAAATTATCGCCGGCTTAACGGACATCCCCTTTATGGCGAAAATGATATTTCTTATAAGTTAAATTCCCTAGGTTATCGCTGCCCTGAATTTGATGTAAACGCCGACATCCGCGTTGTGACTGTGGGATGCAGCTATGTATTCGGGATGGGCCTTCCGAAACATGATTTATTTCACGAATTATTTGCCGAACGACTCCGAACAAAGTTGCAGAAAAGTGTTGTGGTTTGGAACCTGGGGATCGAGGGAAGCAGCAACGATTACATCAGCCGCCTTCTTTATCTCGCGGTGCCGCGACTTAATCCGGATATTGTCCTTATCAATTTTACCCATCATGGCAGGCGCGAATACGTCTCGATACAGGATCGATGTATAAGATACGTCCCGAATGCAAAACCTCCTGACCAGGTAACCAAGGACATTTTTGGGCATTTTGCTGCGTTAAGCAGTCCATTTGATGATGCTCTGAATTTCTTTAAAAATTATAAAGCTGTGGAGCATCTTCTTGCGGGCAGACAGTGGCTTTATTCTCATGTTAATCCAAGGGAGTTTGAAGCGGTTGCTGCCCATATGGATTTGCGCCGGTATGTTGGTCCGCTGACTTACGTGGACAAAGCTCGCGATGGATGCCATCCAGGACCAAAATGCCATCGCCGCTTGGCGAAGTTTTACTGGAGGCGGTTTGTTGAGCTGGGTGGTTTGGGCTATGCTTCAAAGGATGGCTTTGGCCCGGACGATGATTGTCAAACCAAAACTCGCCCGGCTTGACAAGCCTTTTGGGCGCTGGGTGAAAAACGAGCACTCGACATTGTGTTTTATAAGCGTATTTTTTCCGCGTGATTGTAGATTTATTATTATCGGAAATCTCATATTGGGGCTGATACTGATTACTTATAATATATGGAATCATTTGCCAAAGTATTCTGGCTTTTTGGGCGCTCCGGTGCCGGCAAAACAACGTTGGGTCGCCTCCTGTTTGCTGGTCTACAGGACAGGAAAATTCCTGTAATTTATCTCGACGGAGATGAATTGCGTTCAAGGCTCTGTTCTGATTTGGGATTTAAATCAGAAGCCCGGCTGGAAAACCATCGACGCATTGCCGAGGTTGCTCGCCTATTGACCATGCAAGGACACAATATAATCGTTTCTACAATGGCCCCGGAACATCTTCATCGAGACATGGTCAACAGCATTCTGGGGTCAAAGTTGGTGTGGTTTTACATTCATGCACCGCTGCCGATCTGCATCGAACGGGATCCAAAAGGCATTTACAAACGCGCTCAAGAAGGTCACATCAAGCATCTGATTGACTACCCGTTTGAAGCCCCCCGCCTACAAGAAAGCGCCAATTACATAGATACATCAGTTCAAGGCGTGAACGATTGCTATCAAATTGTGCTACAGACGGTGCAGAATCATTTGAGCGATTTTTCGATTTAAGATGGCTTTCCGACCTTTTCATTAAATCTGACAAGCTAACCAATAGCACCCATGGTGAAAATGAAGAATAAACGCTGAAACAGCTTCTTGGCTACGCCTGGATACCATTCGTTGGACCACTAATTCACCACTATTTATGTGTTTGTGATTTATTCAGATAAACCCAAAAAGTGGTTTGATTTGAATCTGGCCTCAATAACAATTTATCACGCCTGCAAAAGCGTAATATTAATGCAATTGGCGTTATGACCAAGAAAAACGCAATTGCAAGCAATAATTGGCTCGCGAGGCAACAAAGTGGATAAACGACAGTAGCCACACAAATAAATAACCATTGAATCACAAATGGTTTCAACAAACCAATAAATCCAATCAATGCGAATGCGACGAAAACAAAACCGATACAATTATGCTTATAAATTAAGGTCAGCCAGCTGATTGCCATAAAAAACAACAGCCATGTTGCAGCAATTTGGCGCAGCATCCGTGAGGATGGATTAAGTAATCGGCTCGGAAATATCATGAGGATTAATCGGGGTCAAAGCCTGCCATATATTTTGCGCGTTCAAGGTCTGGAATATTTGGCATTTGTTCTTTCTTAATGAGAAAGTTTTCCAAAACCAAAACATCCATTTTTGTAGATAGAAAACAACGCAGCGCATCCGCCGGCGAACAGACGATTGGCTCGTTGCGCACATTAAAACTTGTGTTCACCAAGAGAGGACAGCCTGTTTTATTTTCAAAGGCTTTCAAAAGTCGAAAAAATCGTCCATGTCGTTCTTCATCTATGGTTTGAATACGTGCACTATAATCCACATGCGTGATGGCTGGAATGGTCGAACGGATGACATTGACGCGCTGACACAAATCGGGATGGGTGGCCATGACTTTTTGATCGGCGGCAGAAAGTCTCCGGCGCTGTTTTTCAAGGACTGGCGCCACGAGTAGCATGTAGGGACTTTCCACATTTTCCGGCAAATCGAAAAAATCGCCCGCCCGCTCCCTTAAAACAGACGGCGCGAATGGGCGAAAGCCTTCACGAAATTTTATTTTCAAATTAATAGTTGACTGCATTCTAGGGTTTCGTGGATCGCCAAGTATGCTTCGGGCACCTAGTGCGCGAGGACCGAATTCCATTCGTCCGTGAAACCAGCCAACAATTTTCCCTGAGGCAAGCAGTTGTGCTACTTCTTCTAACAGTTCAATTTCGTTGGAAAAGTTTTGTCTGGGGATTTTTTTCGCCTCAAGTGTCCGGTCGATTTCGTCATTAGAAAACGCCGGGCCAAGCAAACTTCCTTGCTGAGAATCATTCGGCATTGGTGAGCGTGGTTTTTTCAAAATCTGATGCCACACAAATTGAGCTGCGCCTAACGCCCCGCCAGCGTCGCCTGCCGCAGGTTGGATCCACAGGTTCGCAAACGGGCCTTCACGCAGGATACGGCCATTCGCTACACAATTAAGAGCAACGCCGCCAGCGAGGACAAGATTCTTTTTGCCGGTAACACGATAGGCCTCCCGAGCCATGTTTAAAAAGATTTCTTCTGTAAACGACTGAATGCTCGCGGCTAAGTCCATGTGCCGTTGCTCAAGTTGCGATTCTTGGAAACGTGGTGGACTGCCAAAGAGTCGATGAAACCTTCCATTTGTCATGGTTAATCCTTGGCAATAATTGAAATAATCCATATTCATCCAAAGACTCCCATCAGGCTTGGTTTCGACCAGGTGTGCACGTATTAAATCCACATATTTCGGTCGGCCATAAGGCGCAAGTCCCATGAGTTTATATTCACCACTATTAACTTTGAATCCACAATAACTGGTAAACGCAGAGTAGAGCAATCCGAGCGAGTGCGGAAATTTTAGTTCTTTGAGCAGGTTGATTTGGTTGTTTTCACCGATCCCGATTGTTGCGGTGCTCCACTCGCCAACACCATCCAACGTCAAAATGGCCGCGTCGTCAAATGGACTTGGGAAAAAAGCACTGGCCGCGTGGCTTTCATGGTGTTTTATGAAAACAAACTTTGTCCGGGGTGTAACTTTCAGTCCATTCCGCAAATGGCGTTTCAGAAAAAGTTTTCTTTTGATCCAAACGGGAAAAGCACGCTGAAAGCTCTGAAAACCAGCGGGCGCAAATGCCAGATACGTCTCCAACAAACGAGCGAACTTCAGCTGCGGGTTTTCATAAAAAGCAACATAATCGAGGTCTGTTTGCTGGATGCCCCCAGCCTCTAGGCAGTAGGTAATCGCGTTGGACGGAAAGCGGGAATCATGTTTTTTGCGGGTAAATCGTTCTTCTTGGGCAGCTGCGACAATTTGGCCATTGGTAATCAATGCGGCGGCGCTGTCATGATAAAATCCTGAAATGCCCAAAATATTTGTCATGAAATCTAGAACCAAGACCAAGGTAAACTTGTTCCAACCGTGGAGCAAGTATTAGCGGAATGCCACAATAGAATCAATGATTGTATTTTTACATTGAAAATCTCAAAAACAGCTTTACCGTCATAGTCAAGCTCTGAAAGCTTATTAATTATGAAGTGGATTCATTCATGGCAACGAGTCTGGCATCGAATACGAAATCGGATCGCATTCCTTGATTACAAGATCAAACAACGCCGGAACATAAAAAAGCAAAAGGCCGAAGATCCGAATATTTACCCTTTTTGGTGAACTGTTGCGGGTCGAATCTATCATATGGGTTTGCGCCGTTGCACCGTTCCCATGACCATTTGAAACAGATTTCGCGAAAGATGTGTGATTCCGGCTTTGAAATGACATTGCAGTCCCGCGAAGCTTCTATGGGGCCGGGCGACTCCCTCCTTGAAACGCCATGAACCTTACCAAATTACTTGCAAAAGCAGATCTTCCGCCTACCTTTTATCCTGCTGGACAGGAACTAAAATGGTTGACTTGTGACAACTTGGAAAATTATCGCCGTCTGAATGGACATCCCCTTTATGGCGAGAATGATATTTCTTATAAATTAAATTCCCTAGGCTATCGCTGCCCTGAATTTGATGTAACCGCCGACATTCGCGTTGTGACTGTGGGATGCAGCTACGTATTCGGGATTGCCCTGCCGAAGCATGACATTTTTCACGAATTATTTGGCGAACGACTCCGAACAAGGTTGCAGAAAAGTGTTGTGGTTTGGAACTTGGGAGTGGGGGGAAGCAGCAACGATTACATAAGCCGCCTTCTTTATCTCGCGGTGCCGCGACTTAATCCGGATGTTGTCCTTATCAATTTTACCCATCAAGGCAGGCGCGAATATGTCTCGGCACAGGATCAATGTATAAGATACGTCCCGAATACAAATCCTCCTGACCAGGTAACCAAGGACATTTTTGGGCACTTTGCTGCGCTGAGCAGTCCTTTCGATGATGCTCTGAATTTCTTTAAAAATTATAAGGCTGTGGAGCATCTTCTTGTCGGCAAACAATGGCTTTATTCTCATATTAATCCAAGGGAGTTTAAAGCGGTCGCTCCCCATATGGATTTGCGCCGGTATGTTGGTCCGCTGACTTGTGAGGACAAAGCTCGGGATGGGAGCCATCCAGGACCGGAATGCCATCGCCGCTTGGCGGAGCTTTACTGGACTCGGTTTGTTGAGCTGGGTGGTTTGGGCCATGCTTCAAAGGATGGCTTTGGCCCGGACGATGATTGTCAAACCGAAACTCGTCCTATTTGACAAGCCTTTTGGAACGCTGGATAAAAACTGTGCTATAGTATGAAGCAGTTGCCGCTACAGGAGGTCGCTGATTTTGAATTGCCTTAGCGAATAAAACATGTATAATATTCGAAATTTGCGCGGAACAATGATCAACTCCGATGGCAACAGCAATGTTGGTTACACGGTCGTAACAAGGTCAACCGGATTATGGCTTGGCTTTGGTGAACAGCGAAGCAACGGATTTGCAAAAATTGCAACTATGAGCGCCGGAGTATCTCTTCCCAATGGTTATAGTATCGTTCAACGTCAGAGGTCTTGATTGGTTCCACAAGTCATTCCACATTTGATAAGATAATTTCGGGTGGTTTCAATTTTTCTGGTTCGTCAATGTCCGGTGTAAGGAATGGAGTCGGAATCTGGCTCGCCCTGATTCTTGGCATATTGCGACGGCGTTAGCAAGCCGAGATGCGGATGCATAGCCACTCCAAAGACCGGGCGGACGGCTCCCAATGAGGGTTGACAAATCAGAACGCCTGAAATACAACCCTGATATGCCTTCCGGAATTAATCACCTTTGGGGAACGAAATCCACTGTCGCGGTTCACGTCGCGAATCGGCAGTGGCTTATGATATTAATGTAGTGACAACGAACAATGATTGGCATGTGGTTCTTTACTATGACCCCACTATAAATTTTGGCAATAGAATTCCCGCTCACGCTGACACGGGCCAGGCGGAAGGAACCATATCCATTATTTCAGTCAAAAAGCATTGACTAGAAGTCTTGTCCATGAAACGAAAGCAAAAAATCGCTCTGGTTTTAGTAGTGATTGGAGTGGCTTTAGTATTGTTGATTGCTGCTATACTTGCATTTAAACAGCCGCCCATAGGCCGTTATGTCACATGGGCAGCAATGGCGGGTGATCTTAACCTTTTAATGAGATATGAAGCGAAAGGAGCAAGTTTGGATTATCAGGAATCTAAGGAATTAAAATGGACCCCGTTGATGGCAGCGATTTCTTTTCAAAAGACAAATATAATACAATATTTGTTGAGTAGAAATGTGAATTTAAACCTCCAAGATGTTCGCGGGGAAACAGCTTTGATGATGGCCATTGAAATGGATGATACGAATCTTGTTAACTTGCTTTTGGAAAAGGGCGCAGACGTTACAATCAAGACCAAATATGGCGACGCTTTTATGTGCGCGAATGTCTTGAATGGGCCGGCGCACGAACACCAAAGATTGTATCTCGAATGGCTAAATGAGTATAATAATAAATCAAAAACTAGGTGAGATTACATATTCTAGTCTATTGATTTATATTGCTATTTAAAAATGAACAATATTATTTCTGCTCTTTTTCGAGAATCTGAAAATTACTGAAAGTAACTAACAATTTTTTTACATGAACCAAAATAAGCCAGGAACACCGCAGAAGTCATTTAGGGCACGGATGGGGGAATTGGTGGTGAACAGCAACCGAAACGTGTCTGATTTGGCCAAGGAGCTAGGGGTGTCTGTCGCCATGGTAGAGCAATGGAAGAAAGAATTTGCGATTGAAGTGAAGTCGGCGGGAGCAACGCCAAATCCAAGTGGCGCTGTTCAGCCGACCAAGCCGACGAAAATTTCACTGACCCAAACCGGTCGTGCTTTTACGTTCTTCACGAGCAGTAATGGAAGTCTTACGGGAAGAAGGTTGGCATTTCGGACACTGGCGAGACAATGTTACCGGTTATGACAATGGCGTAAGACAACTATTTTCCTCCACTCAAGACAAGGCGAGCCGAATGGCTGGATTGCGTGATATTGTTCACATATTAAATGAAGAAGTTCGGCAAATACCGAATGGGATTGTGACGCTCTGGCATAGTGAAATAACGCTGAACATGTTAAGATTCAAAGACTTACGGGTTGTTGAAATTGTAGCTTCTAGCGCAAACGAAGCTAAAGCAAAATTAAATAAAATACTGAATAATGAAAAGAAATAAGCTTATCACGATGGAAGAAGATGCCCTATGGATGGTAACCCAAGTTCAAGCTCAATTAGCTTGGGAACGGCAGCATCTGTGATGTCAATACCGATGACGGCAAAATCGCCGCCTTCAAGTTCCCAGATGTCAGGGCATCCGCGACAGCCTACACTTTGAGCGCCATTGGCATGTGGGTCTTGGCCGATGCGACGGATAAATTCAACGGAAGTTTTCATGTTCCCACGACAATCATGGAAGTCGGAAAAAATGACAAGAACAAAATAGCACATATATCGGGTTTTAATAAAAGCCATTTACCGCTTTCGTAGTGCGTTGTGGCATTACCATATCGTCGAATCGTCGGTCAAAAAATCCGCGCCTACCGCAAAAAGGCTGGTTTAAGCCAGGAAGCATTGGCCGAAAAGGCCAGCTTGAGCTACAAATACTTGGGCGAAGTCGAACGCGGGTATGTCAATGTTTCGTTGGATTCCCTGATGCGGATCGCCAAGGCGCTCAAATTGAAATTGAGCGATCTGGTGTGTGAAGTTTGACGGTTTTCCCCAAAGCGGATATTCACCAAAACACTGATGTGATAGAATTGCTGCACGGGAATTGGGGAATGGCTTTCACAAAATTGGTTCAATTTTTCGAGCACTGTCGGGATTATCGGCAGTTTGTGGTTTGCGGCCGTCACGCTCCATTCTGATACCGAAACACGACGCGTTGCCAATCTGCTCACCATCACCGCCAATCATCGTGAGGTTTGGAAAGAGTTTTTCGGCAAACCCGAACTGGCTCGCGTCATCGAACCTTCGGCAGATGTATCGAAACAGCCGGTCACGCCCGCAGAGGAATTTTTCGTGAATCTGGTCATTTCGCATACGAGCAGTGTGTATGAGACGCTCAAGGATGAACTGGTGGTAAAACAAGAAAATCTGCGTCGGGATGTGAAAACATTTTTCTCACTGCCGGTGCCAAACGCAGTTTGGACCAAGACCAAACTGCTGCAAAATCAAGATTTTGCAGCATTCATTGATTCTTCTTTGAAGAATTGATTTCAATATCAGGATATTTGCTGTGTAAATCCCAACAACATACTCTGGCGACAGCTTTCAGCTTGTGAGAGACAGGTCATCCAAGCTGAAAATGAGTGCTAACACCTGCCAGTGATCTTCGGTGGGGCAGGCGTAGCCGTATTCCCACTTCCGCACTGTCCGCACTGAAACTCCTAGTTTTTGCGCCACTTCCGGCTGGGACAGGTTTGCCTCAATGCGCTTCAAAAGCAGGTGGTCGCCCAGGGTTTTGGGATTGACTGGAATTAGCTTCCGGCGACTATATCTCTCCTTGGAATCGTCATATTTAACCGTTACGGAACGTTGTGAAATACCCAACAGTTGACCCAACCGCCGTTGGCGCGGTCAGTTCCGCTATCGCAGTTCACGTCGCGAGTCGGCGGTGGCTCAGCTTTTTTCGTTAGGCTGCATTGCGCGTATGACAGATTCACCATCACAGGTTTCAGAAGTCGCCGAGCCGGTTTATTTCTATAACTTCCGGGCGACGCTGCGCATTGCTGGTGAGGGTCTTGATTTCGACGAGATTTCACGGACACTTGGCCTGACGCCGACACACACGCACAAGAAAGGCGAGAGACACAAGCAGGATATGTGGAGTTACACGGCACCAGTTGTCCGCGAGCGCCCACTTGAAGAGCATATCATGGCACTTTGGGATGCGGTGCGGCCTCATATTTCATATCTTCGAGACCTGAAGCTGAAGTGTAAGGTGGACGTTTTCTGTGGCTATCGCAGCAATTGTGATACAGCAGGTTTTCAAGTCAGCCACCGATGCCTTGGTTTATTTTCAGAGCTTGAGATTCCTTTTGGAGTTTCGGTCATCATTTCTTGAGTTTATGATGCAGCCTAACAAGTCGCCGGAGCCAACCGCCGTTGGCGCTGTCAGTTCCGCTGTCGCGGTTCACGCCGCGAGTCGGCGGTGGCTCAGCTTTTTTCGTTAGGCCACTATGAATCCATTGCTATACTTTTCTGCGCTGGTCGCATGGACAGTGGTGTTGGAGTTTGTCATTTTGAGGCGTTGGTTTGGGCGGCGGAGTTTGGCGGCACTTGTTTTTATCGGTGCATTTGTTAGTGGCGTTTTGTGGGCGTCACTATGGGCGCTATTTAGCTGGGGGATAGACGCGATTTTGCATCCGGGACCCGCCACTCAATTTGTTGGTTCTGGAGTTAGCTGGGAGATTGCTATTTACTTGATGGCGATTTGGCTTTTATGCGGAGTCGCTTTGGTTCCTTCGACACTGACTGCGATTATTTACCGGAGATTTTGGAGCAAGACATGAGACCGCCCCCCCCTAACAATTCGCCGGAGGTCCTGGCGGACGGCCACCTTGTCGCGCTTCACGTCGCGAGGAAGGCATGGCTCAGTTTTTTTCGTTAGGCGATTCAGAGCATTTACCATGAATCGAACACTTCTGACTTTATTAAGCGTTCTTTCTGTTTTGAGCAGCGGCTGCGCAACAAAACCGATGGTAAGTGGCTATACCCAAGCATCTGTGACCGACAAAGAGGTGGTAGCGGCGGCACAGTTCGCAATCACGGCACAATCCAATGTAACCCAACAGCCAGATATCCGGCAGCGAGCCACGCTGGAACTGCTCAGAGTCATCGCCGCCGAAAAACAGGTTGTAGCAGGCATGAATTACCGGCTCATCCTCAGCGTGAATGAGAACGGCAACAGGAAGACAGCAAACGCAATCGTGTGGTGGCAACCCTGGAGAAAACCAAACCCTTATGAACTGACTTCCTGGAAGTGGAAGTGACCCAAACCATGACCAAGTCGCCTAATCATTCGCTACAAAGAATTGGTCTGCTATCTCTGAGCTTGGAGTCGGTAGTCCCCGGCCAATCTCACAGTCTTGCCGCCAGCGCCGCCTGACTCTTCGCAAACACTTCCTCGTGAAGTGAATTGCCGTGCGCGTCAATCGTCACCACGGCGGGGAAATCCACCACGGCGAGTTCCCAGATGGCTTCCGGCGAGCCGAACTTTTCGAGAAAATAGACGTTGCTCACTTTCTTGATGCACTCGGCCAGCACTTGCGCCGCACCGCCGATGGCGTGCAGATACACGCAGCCGTATTCCTGGCACGCCGCCTGCGTCTTCGCGCCCATGCCGCCCTTGCCAATGACGCCGCGCAGTCCGTGGTCGCGGATGACCTGCCATTGATACGGCTCTTCGCGGATGGAGGTCGTCGGACCGGCGGCGGTGCAAATGTAGCTGCCGTCCGCCTGTTTCATCATCACGGGGCCGCAATGATAGATGATGCCGTCCTTGAAGCTCACGCCCGGCGGCAGCGCGCCGCCCTCGTGCAGATACTTGTGCACCGCGTCGCGCCCGGTGAACACGGTGCCGGAAATCAGCACCTCGTCGCCGACCTTCAGCGCGCGGATTTTTTCTTCGGTAAAGGGAAAGGAAAGCTTGATCATTTTGGTATGGTGATTGTCCGCCCCATTTCAGGAAAAATAAACCGAAAAGTCCACACAAACATTTTCCAGGCGGTAGAAATTGTCTTCACAGCGAGGCCATGGCGCGTCAAAGTCATGTTTTAGTCACCGTCAAAAGCATAAAGTCAGCTGATGAAAACATTATTGCGAATCCGTGTGGTATTGAGCCTGCTGGTCCTTTCCGGCGTGGCTGCGCCAGCCGAAACCCTGTCACTCCGATTGGAGGACAAAGGCATCAGCATCAATGCCGGCGTCATGGGACAATTTTATTTGAATTATCCCGTGCTGGTGGGCGAGCGCTGGGATCAGGTGCGCAAGCCCATCGAAAAATCCATCACCGGCAACACGGCCATCATCAAATTTGACGCCGGGGCGCAGGTTGGCGTGGAACTGCAGCCGATCACGGGCGAATTGATTTTGACGCCATCGCACTTGCCGGCGGAGGTGAAGTCGCTGCGCTGCGAAATGCTCATTGATTTCAACTTTGCCAACGGCGGATCCTGGAAGATCGGCGAGAGCGGTGAAACTCCGTTCCCGGCGGAGAAACCGGCCAAGCCGCATCTTTATCAAGGCCATGCCGAATCCATGAGGTTGAAGGATTTTCAAGGGGCAACCCTGACGCTGACAGCGCCGCCTTATAGCTTTCAACAATTGGCGGACAATCGCGAATGGGGCTGGAAGATTTTCATGTGGCAATTCGAGGTCCCCTGCTCTGCGGCCACCGGCCCGCTGCACGTGAAGATCGCTTTTAACGCCACGGATGCCGCCAAAATCAAACCGCTCGTGGATAGATTTGGACAGAACACGCGGGTTGAGTTTCCCGACAAGGTCAAATCAGAGGCGGAATTGAAGGCCGATGTGCCAGCCGAGGCAGAATATCTGGCAAGCTTGCATCCACCCGCGCTTGACACCTATGGCGGACTGCCCGGCAGCAGGGAGAAGTTCGGCCTCAAGCAAACCGGCTTTTTTCACGTAGAAAAAAATGCCGGGCGCTGGCTGCTGGCTGATCCGGCGGGAAATGTATTTTTCCACCTGGGCGTTTGCGCTTTCACTCCCGGCGACGATTACACTTACCTCAAGGGACGCGAACAAGTTTATGAATGGCTGCCCGACCACAACGGGCCCTTCCGCAGCGCGTTTCATCCGGAACCGTATTGGAATCCCACTTCGCTTTCGTTCCATCTCGCGAACATGATTCGCAAGACCGGCCAGCCGTATGAATTAAAATCCTATACGTCGCGCATGATCGAACGCGTCCGCAAATTCGGTTTTAATTCCGCCGGGGCGTTTGGGGCCGGTGATGCGGCGGTGCGGCAATCGGCGCAGTTCCCTTATGCCGAGCACCTGCCGCTCCGATCATGGGAAGGCTTCACCGAATTGCCGGGGGCGCATGAGACATTTGATCCGTTCGACGAACGGAATCGCGCGCAGTGCGACCGGGCATTTGCGGCGAAAATTGCGCCCCGGTCTGACGACCCGCTGATCATCGGCTATTTTCTGGCCAACGAACCGCTCTACGAAGACCTGCCGCGCGCCATCCCTGCGCTCAACGGAAAATTCGCCTGCAAACGCCGCCTGACGCAGATGCTGGAGGAGAAATACCAAAGCATTGATGCCTTCAACCAGGCTTGGAAAACCTCATTCGCCTCTTTTGCCGAAGTCACCGAACACGGATTGCCGGTCAAGACGCACGCGGCGGCGGCGGACATCCAGGAATTTACCGGCTTGTTTCTGGAAACGTATTTCAAACTGGTGGCCGATGCCTTTCATAAATATGACACTCATCACATGCTGATCGGAAACCGGTTCCAGTCCGGCACCATCAACAACGAGCAGCTCTGCCGGATCAGCGGCAAATACATGGATGTCATCTCGTTCAACTATTACACCTATTATCTGGACAAGGATTTTCTGAACCGCATCCACCAGTGGACCGGCGGACGGCCCATGTTTTTAAGCGAGTTTTATTACAACTCCACCAAGGACAGCGGACTGCCCGGCGGCGGCAAGGATGTTTCCAGCCAGCTTGAACGCGGGCTGGCCTATCGCAACTATGTCGAGCAAGCCGCCTCGCTCGGCTATGTGGTCGGCATTGAATGGTTCACCCTGGTGGACCAGGCGCTCACCGGCCGCTTCTTCGATTATCTGAACGGCGAAAATGCCAATACCGGCCTCATCTCCGTCACCGACCGTCCTTGGAAAACCATGCTCGCGGAAATGATGAAATCCAACTACGACATCTATAAAGTTTTCTTTGGCGAGCGCGCGCCATTCGCTTTCAACGATCCGCGTTTCACCGCGAAAGGAACCGGTCGCAAAGTCGCATCGATTTCGCGCGCCACCGGCCCCATCAAGCTCGATGGCTCGTCCGTCAACTGGCCGGGTGTCCCGGCCGAGACCGTTCCCTCATCCCGGCTGGTGCAAGGCTCTGACGCGGGCGGCGTGGAAGGCAGCTTCAAAGTTTGCTGGGACGATGCCAACCTTTATCTCCTTGCCCATATTTCCGATCCGACGCCCATGAAGAATGAACATCCAAGTGACGAGATCTGGAACGGTGACGCCGTTGAACTGTTCATCGGTTCGGAACAGTTGGAGCAAGCCGGACCGATGCTGTTCACGGATCACCAGATCCTCTTGAGCGCCGGCCAGACCAAGGGCGGCTTCCATTCCCACATAGTCAATGCTTCCGAACAGCCCAACTGCGAAATGTCAGTGACGGCTGATGTGGATGGCAAAGGCTATACGCTTGAAGCCGCCATCCCTTTCAAGGCGTTGGGCTTCGTTCCGAAGGAAGGCCAGCAGATTCTCTTTGATCTCGCGATTGACGAAAGTAGTGATGGAAAGATGCGCACCCGTCAGTTGGTCTGGAACGGCAACGCACGGAATTCAGGCGACCGCACTGCCTGGGGCCGCGCCACCTTTGCGAAGTAATTATCCAAGTTCACTCAAAGTTAATACCCCCTCAATAAAGCCACTTCTCGATCTTGCTCTCTCCATTGAGCGTCACGCCCTGGCGACGAAACGCCCAACACATGTAGCTCACGCTCACAAAATACGAGGCCGGCACGCGGTTCGCCGTGCAGATCTTCACGCCCAGCAGCGTTGTCTTGCCGCCAAAACCCATCGGGCCGATGCCGAGTTCGTTCGCCGTCTTCAAGATGTCCTGCTCCAGCGCGTCCAGTTTCGGCTCGGGATTGCGGTCGTCGAGCAGGCGAAGAAACTGCGTCTTGCTCAATTCGTAGCCCGTCGCGCGGTCGCCGCCGATGCACACGCCGAGCACGCCCGGACCGCAGCCCTTGCCCTGCGCCTGCAACACCGCGTCAAGAATCGCCTTGCGGCAGCCGTCAAGATCGCGGTTCGCGTGCAGGCCGTCGTCCGGCAGCGAGTATTGCGCTCCCACGTTTTCACAGCCGCCGCCCTTGAGCGCCAGCTTCACGGAGATCTCCGGCGAGCGGTGCTGGTGAAAATGAAACGCCGGCGCGCCCGGCCCGACGTTCGTGCCGTCGTTCTTGCCGGTGAGCGAATCCACGGAGTTCTGGCGCAAATAACCTTTCTTCGTCGCCAGCGTCACCGCTTCGCGCGCCGTCTCGGCGAACGTGATCTGGTCGTAGCCGACCGGGACATCCACAAAAAACAAAACGCTGCCGGTGTCCTGGCAGATGGGCTGCGATTTGGTTTTCGCGAGCGCGATGTTCTGGTCAATGATCTTGAAGGCGTTGGCGGCGAGGGAATTTTTCTTCTCGTTCTCCAGCGACGCGAGAATCGCGCGGTGAACGTCTTCGGGAATCTCAGCGGACGTGCGACGGATGAGTTCGACGAGGGAATCAAGCAATGGGCTCATAAATTTTATCACAGCGTAAGACCTCGCGGCTCGGGCGTCAACGCCACTATCCTCCGGCCGCCATTTTCACCACAATCCCGCGAAGTATCCCCCCAGCCGTATCCAGAGCGGGATCGTCACCAGCCCGATCAGCGCCGTGCCCAGCACCACCTGCAACGCCGTCCGCGCGTCACCGCCGTAATGTTTCGTCAACGCGATTGGCAGCACCGCCGAAGACATCGCGCCCTGCACCACCATGACCCGCTTGAGTTCCACCGAACACGGCAGCCACCGCGCCAGCATCACGAACAGCACCGGCATGATTATCAGCCGCACCACGACCGCCAGCGAGACCACCCGGCCAAACTGCCCGCCGCGCATTTCCGGCAGATGATCCGCCACGATTGCGCCGATCATCAGCAGCGCCAGCGGAATGGCCGACTGCCCCAGCCAGTGAACCGACGTCATCGCCATGTGCGCGCCATGCAGCATCGCGCCGGACGGCGAATAAAACTGATCGACGCCGTTCAAAACCAGCGCCAGCACCAAGGCCAGCAGCGGCATGTTAAGCACACGTTTCCAGGCGCCGCGCCAGCCGCCGCCGGACAACACCGCCACGCCCACCGTCCACAACACCACCTCCAGGGCGACATTGTGCACCATCAACACGCCGACCGTGCCCGGGTCGAACAGCTGAATGCACAGCGGCAGCGGAATATAACCATAGTTCTGCAAGCCGGCGGTGAGGGCAAACGTCCGCCGCTCCCCGGAAGTTTTCAGCCCGGAGAATTTCGACGCCAGCCCGCCCAGCGCGATGCCGGCCAGCACCGTGACCGCCGCCACCAGCGGCGTCAGCAAAAGATTTTCCGGCTTCCGCAACGCCGCGTTGCCCAGCACCGATTCAAAGATCAGCGCCGGCAACAGCACGTTCACGCACACGCGCAGCAAACTCTGGTCCGCCTCCTCTGTCAGCCAGCGCACCCGACGCAGCGCAAAACCCGCCAGCATCAGCCCGAACACCGGCAGCGCCGCGCCATATAATGTCCACAACGTATTCACGGCGGCATTAAACCGGATTCCGGCATTGAAGGAAACGCGATTATGAACCGGCTTTATCCGTCTTGCCGCCGGTCTCCCTTCACGAATAAGCTGGCGCCGAGATTAATGAGCGATTCTTCGACCAACGATGCCGGCGTGTTCACGCCAGTGAAATTCGGCGCGTTGCTGGCGTTGCTCGTGGTCGCCATGTTCCCGCAGGTAGTTCTCGGCTTGGAAACCTTCGTCGCGCGCGACTTCGGATTCTTCGCCTATCCGCTGGCACACTTTCAGCAGGAATGTTTCCGGCACGGCGAACTGCCGTTCTGGAATCCCTATAACAACTGCGGTGTGCCATTTCTCGCGCAATGGAACACCATGCCGCTCTATCCGCCGGCGCTGTTTTATCTCGCGTTGCCACTGACCTGGTCGCTCGGTGTCTTCAGCCTGCTGCATCTCTGGTGGGCGGGCTTCGGCATGTATTTTCTCGCGCGCCGCTGGACGGGCAACAACTTCGCCGCCGCATTCGCCGGCACCGCCTTTGCCTTCAACGGCTTCACCCTCAACCTGGTCATGTGGCCAAGCCACATCGCCACGTTCAGCTGGCTGCCGTGGGTCGTGCTGGCGGCGGAACTCGCGTGGCGCGAAGGCGGCCGGAAGATTATTTTTGCCGCGGTTGCCGGCGCGATGCAAATGCTCGCCGGCGGTCCGGAAACCATCCTGTTCACCTGGCTCATTGTCGCGGCGCTGTGGCTGCAACAGTTCATGAATGGCCGTGACGCCTCGTCGCCGCCGCGCGGGGCCATGCTCCGGCGGTTTCCGCTCGTCGTGTTGCTGGTCGTCTCGCTGTCCGCCGCGCAACTGCTGCCATTCCTCGACCTAGCCGCCCACGCCCAACGCGGATCCGGCTTTGCGGATTTGCGCTGGTCCTTGCCCGGCTTCGGCCTCGCCAATTTTCTTGTGCCGATGGCATTTGGCTCCACGCACACGGAAGGGATCTTTTTTCAGCACAGCCAAGCGTGGACCTCGTCCTATTACCTCAGCCTGGGAACCTTGTGGCTTGCACTGCTGGCCTTGGGATATGTCCATGAACACCGCGTGTGGCTGCTCGGCGGCGCGGCCGGTATCGCCCTGCTCTTCGCGCTCGGGGAAAACACTTTTGTCTATCCGCTGGCGCGGAAATTGATTCCCCAATTAAGTTTCATCACCTATCCGGTGAAATATATTGCCATCATCGTCTTCGCCGCGCCGCTGCTGGCAGCGTTTGCGCTCGCAAATTTTCCGAAGATTCAGAAACGGATCCTGCCACTCGGCGCCATCTTGCTCTCGCTCATCGCCGGCATTTCACTTTGGACGCAGCTCGCGCCATTCCCCGGCGACGATTCACTTGCCGCCCTGCCCAACGGATTTTCACGCGCGGCGTTCCTGCTTGCGACCGGCGCCATTTTGTTTGTCCTCGCGCGCGAAGCCAAATCCCCCCTGCTCCGCTTCGCCCCGCTGGCGCTGGTTTTGGTCGCGTGGCTGGACGTGCTTACTCATGAGCCAAGCCAAAACCCGACCGTTCCGCCCGGCGTCTATGGATTGAACCTCGCCCGCACCAGGTTGGCGATGTCGCCCCAACCCGAACTGGGCGAAGCCCGCGCAATGCTTTCGCCAACGGCGGCGCTGGAACTCAACCATTTCGCGGTCAGCGACCCCAAAAACAACTTTCTCGCCAAGCGGCTTGGCTACTGCGCCAATGTCAACCTGCTGGACGCCGTGCCGAAGGTGGACGGCTTCTTCTCGCTCACGCCGCGCGAGTTCGACGGCCTGCTGCGGCTGATCTATGAGAACCCGCAAAAAGATTTTTCCCCGCTGCTGGCCTTCATGGGCGTGGCGCAGGTCACTTCGCCGACCAACCTGCTGGCGTGGCAGGCGCGGACCCGTTTCCAGCCGCTGGTGACCGCCGGCCAGAGACCCGTTTTTCTTGATGAGCTGGACACGCTCCTCGCCTTCGGCCGGAATGATTTCGACGGAACCCAAATCGTCTTCCTGCCGCCGTCGGAAAAATCATTCGTCACCACTTCCAACCCGGCCGCCGCGAAAATCCTCGCGGTAAAATTCAGCAACCGCACCGTGGACATCGCGGCCGAGGCCGACAAGCCGTCGCTCGTCGTCGTCGCCCAGTCGTATTATCACAACTGGCGAGCGACCGTTGACGGCCGGCCCGCGCCGCTGCTCCACGCCAACGTCGCATTTCAGGCCGTGCCGATCCCCGCCGGCGCGCATGCCGTTCGGCTGACTTATCAAGACCGGGCATTTGCCCTCGGCGCCGGGATATCGCTGGGCGCGCTGGCGGTTTGCGCCCTGGCACTCTGCAGCCGCCCCCGGGCGTAAGATTTTACAAACTTGTTCTCGACAATTTTTCCGTACCGTCTCAAATAGTTCCCGGCATGGGCAAAAAAATCAAACGCATCGGCATCCTCACGGCGGGCGGCGACAGCCCCGGCCTTAACGCCGCCATCCGCGGTGTCGGCAAAACCGCCATCGGCTATTACGGCATGGAACTCGTCGGCTTCCGCGACGGCTTTCGCGGCCTCGTGGACAACCGCCGCATCAAGCTCGACAAGAACACGCTCGCCGGCATCCTTACCGTCGGCGGCACCATCCTCGGCACCAGCCGTGACAAGCCCCACCGCATGGTCATCGATGGCCGCACGAAGGACATGACCGGTGTCATCGTGGACAACTACAAGAAGTGGGGCCTCGATTGCCTCGTCTGCCTCGGCGGCGGCGGCACGCAGAAAAACGCCCTGCGCCTGCATCAAGCCGGCCTCAACGTCATCACCCTGCCCAAGACGATCGACAACGACGTGGCCATGACCGACGCCACTTTTGGCTTTGCCACCGCGCTGGACATTGCCACCGAGACCATTGACCGGCTGCACAGCACCGCGCACAGCCACCACCGCATCATCGTCGCCGAAATCATGGGGCACCGCTCCGGCTGGCTCGCGCTCGGAGCGGGCATTGCGGGCGGGGCGGACGTCATTCTCATTCCAGAAATTCCCTACGACGTGGAACACATCGCCGCCGCCATCAAACGCCGCAGCAGCCGCGGCAACAATTTCAGCATCGTCGCCGTGGCCGAAGGCGCCATGAGCCGGGACGACGCCCGCGCCCTGCTGGCCGCCGAGAAGAAGCTCGAGCGCGCCAAGACCCTGCACGACAAGAAAGAGGCCAAGGTGGAGATCGCCACCCTCGAAGTGCGCCATGCCGGCAACACTATGCGGCTGGCCAAGCATCTGGAGGAACTCACCCAGCTTGAATCCCGCGTGACCATTCTCGGCTACGTCCAACGCGGCGGCACACCCAGCGCCGCGGACCGCGTACTGGCCACGCGCCTGGGCAGCGCCGCCGCCGACCTCATCCACGACGAACACTACGGCGTGATGGTGGCCGCGCGCGGCGATGACACCGAACCGGTGCCGTTGGAAAAAGTCGCCGGCAAACGCAAATGCGTCCCGCCCGATCATTCCTGGGTGAAAGCCGCCCGCCGGGTCGGCACGTGTCTGGGAGATTAAACACAGTTCACCCTTGTCGTCAGCCATCATTCATTCGCTGGCAGGAAACAAGTTGACTAGAGACTCCAACTAAAATGACTTTAGCAAAAACGACATGTATGTTGAGTGCTCCGAGCTGCCAAGTGGCAGTGAACCATTTCAGGTTAAGCGGCTGGACATTTTGGAAGGTTCAGACAATATTTTTTGATGATTGTTTGGACCGACCAATTTGACACCGGCTTCGAAAAGCTGAATCAGCAGCACCGGACCTTGATCGACAACATCAATCTGCTGGAGGAACTCCTCTACACCACCAATCCGACGCTGGGCGAAGTGAAATCCATGGTGAACCTGGTGGATTATCTGGAAAGTTATGCCGATATTCATTTTAAGGTTGAGGAGAAGTGCATGGACAGCCACCAGTGTCCCAATCATGCGGATAACCAGAAGGAACACGAGCGTTTCCGGGGATTCATCCGCGAATACAAACATCTCTGCGAGCTTCAAGGCTTCAAGGTGGAGCTGTTAAAGAACCTGCATGAAGTCATGAGCAAGTGGATCACGGAGCACATTTTGAGGATTGATACGCAACTCAAAACCTGCGCCGTAAAGTGACCGGTGATTTCCAACCCTGATGCCGCCTAAGCGGCCGGTGGCAGTCTTGCCTTACTTGAATTTGATCTTGTTCGGGAGGAACAAAAGGCCGATGCCGCCGATGATGAGCATCAACCCGACCGGCCCGAGCTTGATCCACGGAAAGCCGCCCGCCGGCTGGCTTTGTGACTTCAGCGCCATGATGGTCAGGAACAATCCCAGCGGCACCATCACAAAGCCGAGCGCCCGATACCATTTATTCTTGGTCATAACGAGGAGAAGGGTTCACGCCTTGAGCACTTCGATGAAGGCTTCCTGCGGGATGTTGACGTTGCCGATGGATTTCATGCGCTTCTTGCCTTCCTTCTGCTTCTCGAGGAGCTTGCGTTTGCGGGAGACGTCGCCGCCGTAGCATTTGGCCGTGACGTCCTTGCGGAAGGCGCTGATGACTTCGGACGCGACAATCTTTCCGCCGATGGCGGCCTGGATCTTGACCTGGAACTGCTGGCGCGGGATGACTTCCTTGAGCTTCTCAGCGAGGCTGCGTCCCCTGCCCTCGGCCTTGGTGCGGTGAACGATGCAGGAGAAGGCGTCCATGGGCTCGGTGTTGACGAGCAGGTCCAGCTTCACCATGTCGCTCTCCTGATAATCCGCCGGTTCGTAGTCCATGGAGCCGAAGCCGCGGGTGATGGATTTGATGCGGTCGTGGAAATCGATGAGGATCTCGTTCAGCGGGATGAGGGAGGAGAGCATGACGCGCTTGGCGTCGAGGGTCTCGGTGTGGTCCACGTTGCCGCGCTTCTCGCTGATGAGGGACATCATGTCGCCGATGTTTTCGTTCGGGCAGATGACGAAGGCCTTGACCATCGGCTCCTCGATCTTGGCGATGTAGGTGACTTCGGGCAGGAAGGCGGGGTTGTCCACGTGCTTCATGGTGCCGTCGGTGAGAAAGACCTTGTACACCACGCTCGGATAGGTGGCGATGATATCCATGTCGTATTCGCGGCGAAGGCGCTCCTGCACGATCTCCAAATGGAGCAAGCCGAGGAAGCCGCAGCGGAAGCCGAAGCCAAGGGCGACGGAGGTTTCCGAGGCGTAGACGAACGCGGAATCGTTGAGCTTGAGCTTGCCCATGGACTGCTTCAACTGCTCATAGTCGGCGGTGTTGATAGGATAGATGCCGCTGAACACCATCGGATGGATTTCCTTGAAGCCGGGCAGGACGCTCGAAGGGTTGCGGGCATCGGTGATGGTGTCGCCCATCTTCACTTCGCTCGCGCTCTTGATGTTGGCGGTCATGTAGCCGGTCTCGCCGGTTTCCAGTTTTTCGCGCGTGTAAGGCTTCGGGTTGAAGCTGCCGACTTCCTTCACCTCGACGTTTTTGCCGGAGTGCAACAGCTTCACCATCATGCCGGGCTTCAATTCGCCGTTAAAGACGCGGACGTGGGTGACAACCCCCTTGTAAGTATCGAAAAAAGAATCGAAGGCGAGCGCCTGCAAACTCGGTTCGCCTGTGGGCTTGGGCGGCGGCACGCGCGCGATGATGGCTTCGAGGATGTCCTCA
>Ga0208109_1000150_pt1 | contig 28814 bp, 43 predicted proteins | sample CryBogCBH18Jul08_FD_184594 | JGI IMG/M metagenome (GOLD analysis project Ga0208109, IMG submission 184594) | Freshwater microbial communities from Crystal Bog, Wisconsin, USA - CBH18Jul08 (SPAdes) (version 2) | ecosystem: Environmental > Aquatic > Freshwater > Lake | place: Crystal Bog...
CAAGTATTTCAAAAGGATCGCTCATAGTAGCTCAGGCCAAATTAAGTGCCAGGATTGGGGGAATATATCTTTTCTTGTAACTAAACCATTTGATTCACGCTCAAGCGTGGCAGCCAATATTACAAACTTTTCATGAGGAATGTTGTTTTTACGCCACATTGATACGGCATTAGGCGTAACCCCTGCAAGTTTAGCGACTTTTGTTGATCCCCCCAGCAAATCAATTATTGCTGAATCTGATAGTTTTAGCTTCATGTAAGCAATCTTACACCTTATGTTGTTAATTTGCAAATAGTTGTTGACACCTATGTAAATATGCTTACAATCAATAGTGTAGCAATTTCGCTATATTTTTCGGGGGAACGAAATGGGTGAATTACACCAACTGATGTTAGAGCATGAAGAACAACTTGAAGAAGCATTAGATGCGATGGAGTGTGGATGGCCAACACAAGATCAAATCGATATTATTCGTCATGCCTGTGGTAAGCCACGAAATGCTCATGTGCATCCAATTTTGCGTGATGTTATTAATGATTTTGGGAATGTATTTGGGGGTGCAAAATGAATCAATCAGAATCAATTGCTAAATTAGCAACAGCTTTGTCAATCGTTCAGGGGAAATTGAGCCATGCAAAAAAAGATTCAGCAAATCCGTTTTTCAAGTCTAAGTATGCTGACTTGGAGTCTGTGTGGGATGCTTGTCGTGATCTTTTGGCTGCAAACGGCCTCTCAGTTATGCAGTTTCCTGGCGAATATATTGACGGCACAATGTCAATGACCACGATCTTAGCTCACAGCTCTGGTGAGTGGATTGGTCAAGAGATGTCTTTACCTGTATCAAAGCCTGATGCACAAGGCTCTGGTTCTGCGCTGACGTATATGCGTAGATATGCGCTTGCAGCAGTTGTCGGTGTAGTTCAAGCCGATGACGATGCAAACGCTGCCGTGCAAAGCAAGTCTAGTAGTGCAATGAAATCAATAGCCAAAGATATTTTATAAAGGAAAGAAAATGGCATATACACCAAAAGAAGGCTCAGGGAGTTTATTTAAAAATGACCGTAAAACGACTGATAACCATCCTGATTGGACAGGCACAATTATGGTTAATGGTAAAGAGCATTGGCTTTCGGGTTGGGTTAAAGAAGGTAAAAAGGGCAAGTTTTTCAGTATTTCAATCGGCAAGGAAAAAATCCCACAAGGATTTAGAGAAGCAGGGTCTGACGAATTACCCAAGAAAGACCCATTTGTAGATGACGTTCCGTTCTAAAGGAGAACACTATGCAGAACTTAATTAAAGACATCATTGAAACTAAATACACGGAAAAAGTATGGCAAGGGGTTGGAGTTGACGAAGAACAACAACTTATTAGCTTTACACCAGAAGATTTAGCAGCAGTCATTAAAGCAGTTCTGCTAGTTGCATCAGACTTATGCGTGTTCCAAGAGGACAGCATGAGAATTACCAATTACTCTAAAGGCATCTAATGACTTGCAAATCTTGTAAGTTTTTTGTATTTAACCAAAATGATATGATGGGAGCTTGTAAGCTCAATCCTGTGGTAGTTAATAAAATGCCATCGGATTGGTGTGGTCAGGAAATCCCAGCGCAATATGAAGTAGAAGTTGTGCCACCAGCACCTATTGAAATTAAATTTGTAGAAACGCAATACGATATAAACACGGATGAAGTAAAACCAAAAAGGGGAAGAAAAAGTGCAAGAGAACAAAAGTGAAAGTGGACATTGGTACACTAAAGAAGGAGAACCTTTTTATCGAATTGAAAAATCCGATGGAAAAGGGATGCGAAACACAACTTTGCGAGATGCAAAAAAGCTGGGCCTTTTACCGAGCGTTACTACCATTCTCGGTGTGGCGGCAAAACCAGGATTGCAAAACTGGCTTCAGCAGCAGGCTATCCTTGCAGCCTTAACATTACCACGCAAAGAAGGTGAATCTGAGTCTGATTACCTTGATCGTGTAGTCAATGATTCAAAAGCACAAGGCAGAGAAGCAGCCGATAGAGGAACAATGATTCATGGAGTGCTTGAATCGTTCTTTGATGGCATCTTGCTTGAATCAGTACCCGACTATTGCCGTAATGCTGAAAACGCTTTAAAAGCCTCTTTTGGCAATCGCTTATGGATTCCTGAAAAGTCAGGCAGTCATGAGTTGGGTTTTGCTGGTAAGGTTGATTTACACGCTAAAGGCGATAAAGTTAAAGGCATACCTGGCGTAGTTGTGGATTTTAAGACTAAAGAATCTCCTTTGGAAAAGGTCGTTCCATACGATGATCATATACTACAAATTGCCGCTTATCGAGAATTGCTAGGCATGGCAGATGCTAGATGCGCCATTATGTTTGTTAACGGCACAACAAATGAAGTAAAACTTTGTGAAATTGAAGAACAAGAATTGCAAAAAGGGTTAAAATGCTTTTTCCACTTGCTTAAATATTATCAAATCAAGTCGGGACTGTAATTTATGGGGTTGGTTACTGGTTTCCCCCGACCAAATTTCCTTCCGTGAGGATGCCAACCCCACCCTTTTATGGGCGAAAGCGAGTGTTTTCATGCTTCACATACATGATTGCAAGTAGCCCACTTTTTTTCATTTTCTTGACCTAGATCAATTTTTTTATGCAAAAAAAGTATTAAATTACTTCTAACGCAAACGGGGGAATTATGAAAGACGGTCATTACATAAACACAGTTATTTTTGGTAATACAAAAGTTGAACTGCGTGGGTACAACAACGAAATTACATACGCTTATATTGGCGATAACGATATTACAGAAATGGCATGGGAATTAAACCTATGGCCTAGTTTTGAAGATGAAATTTATGCACAGGGGGATTTATGAAACAAAAATTAATTGATTGGATTGGCGTAATACTGCTAGGTATGTTGTTTGGTTTAATGTTTGCTTATGGATTTTAATAAAGGAAAAATCATGGTTATGGACACAGAATATGCAATACCTGAAACAAAAAACTATAAGTGCTACAAGATGGGAAACATTATGTATATCCCCCATTACGAAATACCAGGTCTGTTTGTAGGGCCAAGCAAACGCATTGAAACTGGTCGCATCAAAGCAATCTACGAAAGACGTTCTTTTTACAAAGAAGAATTGGTCAGAATGGGCGCATCAGAAACTTATGAGCAGCTTTGGTCAACAAATGCTAGAGATCAAAAATGAACAATGAACCAGTAGCGTGGATGCTTGTAGATAAAAACTGGAATGATTTTTGTAGATATTCTAGTTATCCAACCGAAAGTGCTATTCCACTCTACACCCATCCAGCAGAGACACTAACAGATGAGGAAATAGCTTTAGTTTGGGATAAATTTAGTGCATTACCAAGCCCAAAAGATATAAAAGATTTTGCTAGAGCAATACTAAGAAAGGCACAAGAATGAACAAAGCGCAGATTCTTGCAATTTATGATTCTATTATTAAAAGACCGCCACATATTGTTGCTTTTGGCGGTGGCGTAGATAGTACGGCAATGATTCTTGGTTTGCATGAAAAAGGATTGCCAATAGATTTAATTTTGTTTGCCGATACTGGTGGTGAAAGACCAGAAACTTATGCACATATTGAAAATTTTAGTAAATGGCTTGTGGATAATGGGTTGCCTAGCATTACCATAGTAAAACGAACACGCAAAGATGGTAGCTTAGAAACTTTAGAACAAGAATGTCATAGAAGGAATAATTTACCTTCCATTGCCTATGGCTTTAAATCTTGCTCACAGAAGCACAAAATAGCTCCTCAAGACAAGTTTTTGAATTCTTGGCAACGAGCTATTGATTGGTGGAAAACAGGCTCAAAATGCGTTAAATACATTGGTTATGACGCTGGCGAGTCACATAGGGCTGATAATGCCGCAAAGCGTGATGACCCAAAATACACACACAAATACCCATTAATTGAATGGCAATGGGAAAGAGAAGATTGTCTTAAAATTGTTGCAAAGTATGGGTTTAAGGTAGGTAAATCCGCTTGCTTTTTTTGCCCATCTTCACGCCCAAAAGAAATCATTGATTTGCATGAAAAACACCCTGATTTGGCACAAAGGGCTTTAGACATAGAAAAACAAGCAAACCTTACAACAATTAAAGGATTAGGTAGAAATTATGCTTGGTCAGATGTAATTCGTATGCACAAAGCACAAATTGAATTGCCGTTTGTTGGCTTTGATTTGCCATGCGATTGTACAGAATAATTACTAAGAAAGGCACAAGAGAAATGAACAATGAACCAGTAGCGTGGATAAATAGATATGGCGATGAAGGATGGCTTAATTGGGATGAAGTCAAAGGAGAAGGATGGACTGCTACACCACTCTACACCCATCCAGCAAAGACACTAACAGATGAGGAAATATATGCTTGTTTTCATCAATATTTTGTTTTAGGTGAACCAAAGCCAACGCATTATGAATTGGAATATGAAGATTTGATTGATTTTGCTAGAGCAATACTAAGAAAGGCACAAGAGAAATGAGTTTATGGGATGAAGCTGGCGAGCTTGAAAAAATCGCTAATCAAATAAGTTGTTTGGGCAATGTTTTAGAGCTAGTTGCTGAAAAAATTTCAGAAAACGTAGAAAGTGGCACTTTATGGCTTTGCAAAGACGTATGTGACAACATTAGCCAGAAACTAGACGAACGCATAGTAAATCTGCTCAATATGAGCAAGAAAGAGAAAAAATGAGTTTGCGATCTATTGGAATGGTAGGAAAGACCTATAAAACGGCTTCAGAAGCGTTTAGGGATGCGGATTACGCTACAGCTATACAACGCCCTATCCAAAGTGATTTTGACGGCTTTGGAGCGTTTTTAGGGGCTTTACTGTTTGTAGCTATATTTGCTTATGGTTTTTGGCGTTATGTCAGCTTACAAGCCATTTAGTCAGTATTTACACGATGTTTTTGATGGCCCAGCTCGCAAAGTAGTCAGCGACTGGGTCAAAATGAAATGGGGTCTTGATGTTAAGGATAACCCTAATAAGTATGGAGTTGATCTAATCTGCTTTCGATCAGGTTCTCCAGTTGGGCTGCTTGAGGTAGAAGTTCGTCAAGCAGGCTTTGATCAACATCAAACCATCCACGTAGGGCAACGCAAAGATAAGCTATTTCAAGAAGGTCTGCCGACTCTATTTTTTGCCGTAACTCAGGACTTATCTCGTGCTTACTGGGTGAAAGCAGACTTGATAGCAAATTGCCCATTGATTGAAGTCCATAACAAATATGTTACTAAAGGGGAAATGTTTTACGATTGCCCCATCCAAATGTTCAAAATTGCTGATTTAACAGAATTATTTTAATACTTTCGCATATTGGGTAATGGAGCTTCTTTTTGGCTTGAACCATGTTCTGCATGGTGAGCTTTTTCCATAGGCAAAGCAATATGTTTATCAAGCTTACGCTCTAAACGCTCTACTTCTTTTTCAATACGATGTGGCGATTCTTTAACATAATGACCTTTTGGGGATTTATGTTCTTTGCCTTCAATTTTAAAATTAGTTGCCATTTGCTTCTCCAATCATTTGTAATGCGTTTTGTTTAACATCTTCAACTCGTTTAAGCCAGCCTTTACCAAATACAGGAAAAGTCTTTAAGCCTTCATAAAAGCTTATTTTACGCTGACTAAACGCTTCTACAATATCTTCTGCTTTCTTTTGATCTAATAGCTGCATAGTGCGTGGGCCAATAGTTCCGTCTGGAACACATTGCATACACTCTTGCAACAACTTTACAGCCCTACCTGGCCCCATGTTGACCGCAGCATCAAACAAGCAATAATCAACGCCTGTCTTTAGTTGAGGTGCATAACAAGCCATCCAATACTTAGCTTTATACAAAGGCGCTACTTGTTCAGGAGTTAGATTACGCATAGTCTTATCATCAACAGGATGACCTAGCCATTCTTCTAAAACCCTTTGAGTTACGCCAAGGTTAGTGATGCCACCTGGGTCTTGGCTATTGTCAACATATTGACCTTCTGACTTTAAAACTAATGCCAAAGATTTATCAAAATTATTTTGCATTTTTATTCCATAAATCAAATAGCACTTTTACTTTTTCCTCTAATACAGCCACTCTATTGTCTGTTTTAGCAAGAACAATAACTAATGTTACAAAAGCGACAAGTAATGGCCAAATCTTAGCCAATATGTCTAACGTATCCATTATTTGATGCCTATTTGTTCATTAATCCACTTTTGAAGCTCTATTAGTTGGAGCGTTGTTGCGGCACAGTCGGAAGCAAGTTGATTGTAGGCGGTTGCTGCATTAGCGATGCTGGCGGTATTGGATAAGCTGGACACGCTGCTGGAATTGGGCTGGCGCACCCCGTTAGAATAATACTGCCTAATAAGAGCAAGTTTCGCATCGTATTCATCGGATATTCCTTTTGTGACTAATTCGTGTTGTTTTTGGATTGATTCAACTTTTGCTTCTTGTTCTTTGGCGGCAATTTCAACTCCTTTTTTGTAGTCCATGAAATCACGATTGCGCACAGACCAGCCAGCAGAAAAAAAACCAAGTAAAACAATAATAGTTAATCCAACTTTGATGTAATTTGCATAAGGTATCATTGTGGTTCTGATCCTGACATTTGTTTAGCTGCTACTGAAGCAGCGCCTGATCCTGACACAATGCCTAAAGCGCCAGCAAGCTCTGTAAGACTGATCTCATGCCCTGCGTATATCAAATAGATAGCAGCAGAAGCGACTACGACAAACCCTAAAGCCCAAGCCCAACGAGCAATATCGTGAGTTTGATTGTCTTTGCCTGTAAGAATGTGAGTAAAGATTTCGTTCATTTTTGAGTGAAATAATGAGCAATAAAGCCAATTAAAGAACTAATGCTTGACACTACCATCATGCCTACCCAAAAGCCGCCACGACCTTTGTTTGCCATAGCAAGCAACTCTTTAATATCATGGCGCATTTCAGCTACTTCTCGTTCCATAGCTTCTACTTTAGACCACATTACCCCTATTTTTACTGGATCAATCTCACTCATGATTACGTCTTTTGTATAAATGCCAATGAATAATAAAGCGGTGTATTTGTGCCACCTGAAGTCATTACTCCAGAGTTTACAAAGCCACCTGTGCTTCCTACGCCATAAGTATTACCAGAACCTACTATAAATGAATCACGCAAATCAGGTGTACCGTTTGAACCATTACAGATTACATAACCACTAGGAATAGAGCCAATAGAGCCTGACCACATAATGATTGCGCCAGCAGGTACAGTAGTGCCAGTAGCAGTAGCATTAGGAATAGGGTAAATATTGTCGTAAGTTGCAATAACAGAGTTAGTTGAATCTGCTAAAACAAATTTGTAAGAATAGCCTGATGTAAGCCAAATTTCGTATGGGGGTCTGCCATCTGTACCCAACACAATAGGGTTTGTATTAGCAGTATTGCCTGTAGAGTCTGTATAAGTCGTTAAAGGTGTGCTAGAGCCAGCTTGATAGCTATATAAATAGCCACCAGCTAAAGGTAAGCCTGTAGTAGTAAAGAATTGAAATCCATTACCAATGGGGGATAGTAAGACTGACATTATTCTTCCTCTTGAGTTTTATTTATATTTTGCAATATATCAGCAATCGTATTGGCTCTATTTTTATTGATTCCTGTTTTTTGCGCTAATTTAGAAGCAACCCTTGCGCCTCTGCCACCAGCATAAAGGGCTTCACCAACCAATCTAGGGGATTGGGCAGCTAACATAGGAAGTAATTGAGGATTTACAAAGCTTGCAATTCCTGTTCCTGTTTCAAGTGCTCCAGCCAATCCTCTTGCAGTTGGTGAACTCATAGCTTGACCTGATAAAGCATTAATAAATGGCCTGCCACCTTCTTGTTCTAATTGTTGAGCTAAAGTTAATCTTTGACCATAATTAGCATTTACATTATTTCTTGTAATGCTTTGTAAAGCTCTCATAGCTGTATCAGCAGAAGATTTATTGCCAAGTTTTAATGCTTTTTCAATTTCTTTAATTTGATCTGAAGCTTCATGATAATCGCTCATTACTTCAGCATATTTAGGAGCTTGTTTAGAAATAGTATCTTTGATAGCATTATAAATATTGCCACCAATACGATTTGAATTGGCTTCTTCGTATGGAATTCGATTAGTAATTGCGCCAATACGTTGTTTTAAAGCATCCAAACCTTCTGGAGTGTGATATTTTTTAGGGTTTAATCTGCGCCAATCATTAACTTCTTTTAATAAGTCATTATGAGTTTGCAAAGCAACATCGTCTTTAACTTTTTTCTCAAAAGAAATTGAATTTTTAGCATCTTTTAATGCTTGATTAATATCATCAAAATTTAAAACAGATTTGTCGCTAGTAATATCTGTCATTCCTGATCTATAAACATTGCTTCTGTTTTTTTGCATTGTTGCTAAATTAGCTCTAGCTGCATCTAAAGGTGCATTTATAGGTGCATTGCCACGCATTTGATTTGCAAAAGATGTGTCACCAATAAACCCTGATTTTGCAGCATTTGCTATGTTTTCTGGGCCAACGCCTGTCAAAGCGCCTAACAATGGTTTTCCAACAGTAGAAACAACATTACCAGTAGCGGTAATAGGATTTATGTTTTCTGCAATTTTTCCTGCTGTTTCTAATGCTTTTTCTGGTGCGCCAGCTTTACCAGTTACGTTAGCTACTTTTTCAATCAAACCTGTTTTGCCTGCAAGCCCTGCTCCACCTGAAATAAGTGTTGCTAGATCGCTTGCAACTCCTACAGGGTCAGTAGCTAATGCTTCTTTAAAGCCTTCGCTTGTTGTATATCTATGTTTATAAAGATGACCTACAGCATTTGCCGTTTCAACAGCTCTTTCTTTTGCATCAGGATTCCAATCAGCTTTATCAATCCATTCTGCAATATGGTTAGGAGTAATATTATGTAACGTGCCTGCTGCCAAATCCATAATACCGCCAGCAGTTCTAATAGGATGCTTAACAGCTTCATATATATTTTTACCAAATTCTAATGCACTTTTAGGAGCATTAGTAATAGCTTGAATAGGAACATCTGACCAATCACGACCAGATGTAACTTCTGTGTTAGAAACAATATTTGATAAATCTTTAGCTGTAATAGGTGGCGCAGCTTCTTCTGCATTGCCACCTTTTACAATATTAGCTAAATCTTGAGCTGTGATTCCCATTATTTACCATTCACTAAATCAATTAATTGTTGACGTTTGTCCAATAAATTTTGGAATTGATCTGCTGACATACCAGAAAATTCTTTTGCCAAATGATTTTTATCTGATTTGCTTAAATCTTTAATAGATTTATCGCCAATAACACCAATCAAATGAACAACTTTAGGATCAGCAATTTTTGCGTATTCGTTGTTAAATTTATTAACAGATTGCAAATTTGGTCTATTAATATCGCCAGCATGATTCAAAATGCCACGCTGATACAATTCTTGACCTGCAAGACTTCCATTGTCTTTATAAAGAATTTGTTTCAACGCTTCTCTGTTTGTTCCAAAAGAGCCAAAAGCAGATCTTTGTGAAGCTTGATCTTGATTAGTTCTTGCAGATTCCATGCGAATACGTTGCTCAAGATATTTCATAATTTCTTGTTGATTTGCATCCAAACCAATGCCACCAGTTTGATTAGCAATAGCATTAGCAATAGGGCCAATATCTAAATTCTTATTTTCCAACATTTTTTGTATTTTTTCGTTGGTATATCTTTGATTAGGAATTGAATCTTGATTGCTAATATTTAAAGATTTTTCTGCCAATACTGGCATTTTTGCAACATCACCTGCACGAGCTTTAAAAGCATCATAAGGCTCGCCTTGAACATAAGGGATAGCAGATGGGCCAGCTCCTGCATTTTTAGGTTGGCCCATAGATTGCGCTGTTACGCCAGTTCTAGGTGCATTTTGCTGCATAGCTGTTGCCATAGCGCCACCGCCAGCAGGTGCAACTTGAACATTAGTAGGTCTATTATCTAAATTGCCAGCTTGAGGTATGCCACCACCGCCAAAAGCCATAGGGCCACCAGTAGGTGATGTAGCAACTGTAGGTGCAAGAGATTTCTGTAAATATGGGCCTGTAGGAGTGCCTGGCGGTAAAGCTGCCAATAAAGGATTTCCTTGAGCAGTAGAAACTAAGTTCCCACCAACATCTTGTTGAGCTATTGCTGGATACAGTTTTTCAAGTTGAGCTTGAGAACTTAAATTTTTAGCTAATACTTGTGCTAAAGAAGCTTTGTGTTGAGTAGCAGAAGCTTTTGGATCAAATGATGCCATTACTTGTTTTAAAGAATTTTCATCGCCACCTTGATTTGCGTTGATTTCTTTTGCTTTTTTGTAAATATCATCATAGCTCAAATCATCTCTTTGCAATAAATCTTGAATATTTTGAGCAATGTTTTCTGATCTAGATCTAAGCAAAGTTAATTTTTTAGCATCAACTTCAGCTTTTTTTTGCTGAACTTCTAATGGATTAATTTGCTGTGCTTGTTGATATGCTTGTATGCCACCAGCCATTTTCACAATATCGCCTAAATTTGAGCCATATTGTTGAGGCTTAACTGTTAAATCAGTATCAAAGTTATAGTTTGCCATTATGGTGTTCCTGCTGCTGATTGATTTTGACCTAATAAACTAGCCAATAATAAATTGTTTGCTACGCCTGTTGCGCCACCAGACAATGCGCTTGCTACGCCTGTTTGTCCTGCTGCTTGAGCTGCTGCGCCACCTACACCAAGCTGACCTTGAGTTGTAGCAGCATTTTGAGCCAAATTGCCAGTTTGTGTTTGCGATGTTTGACCAATGCCTGCAATACCTGCAAGAGTGTTATAGATGTTTTGACGTTGCGACTGATAGTTATTAAATGCGTTCTGATAGCCTGTTGTTGCAAGACCTTGTGTGTAGTTTTGAAGACCTTGTAGCGCATTACCGCCTACTCGACCACCTAGCGCATTTGCAGCGTTTAGATTGGCTTGCTGACCTTGTTGTAATTGGAAAGCATAGCCAGGTGATAATTGAGCATTTAAGTCACTAGCGTTAAATTGATTAGTTAAATAGCCTGATCCTGTGCCTGCGCCTGTAGGATTGCCATTAGCATCATATTGAACATATTGACCTGGCATCATTGAATTAATTGTATTTAAAGCGCCATAGCCAGCAGTTCTGTATGGTTGTTGTTGTTGATTTTGAATATTAAACATATTCGCAGTCAATTGTGATGCGTTGTTTGCAGCATTAGCTTGAATCTGAGCTGCTTTATTTGAAGCATTTGCGCCCAATAAACTGCTTAATGCGCTTGTGCCTGCTGACACGCCTAAAGCTGTTCCAAGACCACCACCGCCAAGACTGCTTAATAACCCTGTACCGCCTGCTGCGGCTGCTGGAGCTGCAAGACCTGACGATGTGCCCACTAATGCGCTACCTGATGCTGGTGCAAGCCCTGCAGAAGCATCAATAGCGCCTGCTGTTGGAGTTGCTAAAGAGCCTACTGTGCCACCGCTAGTTAAGCCTGTTGCGCCTGCGCCACCTGTTAAACCTGTGCCACCAGCTACGCCTGTATCAGCAGTAATTGGCAATCCTGCTGCATCTACTGCGACACCGCCTGTTGCTGCGCTGCCTGCTGCTGCGCCTTGTGCGCCAATAGAATCAATAGTAGCTTGAGGAACACCTGCATCAGCCAAAGCTGTAGGAGTCAATGAGCCTGAGTCTGCCAAAGATAAAAGGCTAGGATCAGTAATGCCTGCTGCTAAAAGAGCTGCGCCACCAACTGTAGCCCAACCACCAGGAATTGTATTGCCAACAGCTTTATCTAAAGAAGCTGCTGCACCTAAGATACCGCCACCGCTACCATCTGTGCCTAAAACACTAGAGATTGGATCAGTAATTGCGCTGACAATGCCACCACCACCGCTAAATGGGGTGCGTTTGCCATCATGCCAACCATGGTGTTTATTGAAGTATCTTAAAATGCTCATATAGTGTTCTCCACAAGAATGTATCGCTCTTTGAATCCTACTCTGCGCCATAATCTAGCGACTGATTCTCGAACACCACCTTGTATTTTAGTTGCTCCAAATTGCTTTAAAATCTCTTTTAACTGCTTATAAGTGTCTTTAGTAAAGATGTTTTTGCCGCCTATTGTTGTTACAAAGCCTATTCTGTCATTAGGCATATTCATAAACGAAACAGTTAACGCACCTTTAATAAAATCACCTTCATAAATACCTATTAGTAACCATTGATTACTAACTACTGCTAACCGCACTTGATCTAACGTATAATCACCATCTGCGAATAAAAGCGCATCCTCAATAAATAACGAAACTTTTGCCCATTTTTGGGCTATTTCGTCTAGTAATATGCGTTTTAAGATCATTTCTACACATTATAATAGGGAACTTTGTATTTTTGACCATTTACGGTAATGTTTATAAAACCCACAGGATGAGCTGGCAAAGTAGCTGATCCTGTAGTCGCTGTAGTCGCAGAAGTAAAGTTCAATAAATTCAAGAAAAACTGTTGCCAAGCCCTAGTGGGGCGTTTAGTCGTAGCATCTAAAAACTCAGACTGAGGGTATGGGTTATTTTGCGATGTTGACCATAATCCATTTGCCATTAGTTTTCCCCTACGCTTGCTTTTAAGTTTGCAGACACGATTACAGCCTTTACAGGATCAGTAATTACGACTTCGTAGATTCTGTCACGAGCTGTGCCTAATCTGCGCCAAATTGCACGATTTTTGTATTTACCTTGCTGGCCAATTGGAATCCAATATTCATGACTCCATGTTGAGCCGCCATCGCTTGACCAGCGTAACATTGCTCTAGGATTGGTATAAGGTGTTGTATTAGTAACACTTAAATTGTTGCCAATTACAAAGATACCTAAAGGGGGTATAGAAACAGTTTGACTAGGCGCAATCGTATAAGGATCACCTAAATAAATGTTTGTGTCTGTAAATGTGCCGCCAATACCTACGCCTGGCTGAAACTGTATCTGTAATTCGTCAAAATACTGACGTTGCAAATCTTCAACTAAATGAGGGCATCTACGAACTCTGCGAATAGTATTGCCATCATCTGTGTAATTAGTAGGATCTAGCTCGTAAATCTTGCCATTTTCCCAATCGCCTACAAGAACCATTCCTTGAAACAAAGCCAAGCAATTGCCACGATGACGATGAAATACGTTGTTGCTATCTACATAAAGCCATTTATGCCACATTTGAGTAGTGTTGTCGTATGCCCAAGTTAAATCTAAGCTAGGGAACGAAACGACATAAACTTCATGGCCTTCTAGCTGATATGTCCAAGCAATAGCATCGCCTACATACTGATTGACAAGCGTGTTTTCTACAGCGTGGGTAGATATACGAGTAGGCGTGTATCCATTCATCATCATAATCTGAGCTTGACCACGAATATTTCGGCTGACATAAGCAAACGAATTGCCTACACGAGCTACAGAAAACTTAGCTACGATACCGTGTTGAGTAGATGTGCCAGGAATACGCTGAAACGGGAATGGGAAAGCACCTACGTCTGTCCATACTTCGCTTGAGTTTTCACCCAATAAATAGACTTCTCTATGATCTACAATCAAAGATACTAGATTGTCAGGTGAACCATCTTTTGAAGCAAAACTTAAAGGCTGAGTAATAGGGCTTAAAGCATCAGAAGCAGCAAAGATTTGTGTGCCAGGATCGTTATAAACAAAGTAGTTATCTACAGTATCTACTACGTCTGCGCCACTAAATGCGCCGTCTGTATTAGGTATAACAGTAAAGTTAAGCGCATACATCTGCTCAGAGCTAATCGTATATGACTTATTAATATAATAGCTTGAGCCTGCTGTCACAATTTGAGCGATCATTGTTTGATCAGAAATGCTTGAACCTACGATTGTTTGACCTAGATATAGTGTTACTGATGGGCTAACAGTCAAATTATGATAAGTTACGCCACTTACTACTACGTCTGCGACTGCACCTTGAAAAGCAATCGTATTAGAAGCATACATTTGCGTAGAAGCCACAGTTTGACTCTTATTTAATGTCCAAGTAGTGCCTGAACCTGACAAAATCACAGTTTCATTAGACAAGCCAATACCATACAAAGCTTGACCGATAGCTAATGTGCCTGTGTAGGTACGGCTGACTGTCAGAGTTGTGCCTGAGATTGAGGCTTGAATAGTCGCAGCAGTAGGATTATTAATGCGCCATGTGTAACGATATGCTCCGTCAACAATATAGACGTTAACTCCGTTATCTGTAATTCCTACGTGACCTGAGCTGGTATTTAATTGACCAACGATGGTAGGTGTCAGATTGGAAGTTAAAACATAAACGTATGGGCCACAGACTGCGACCATTTGCTGACCACCACTTACTGTTCTCATGCCACGCACTTCTTGCGTATTAGGCAAAACAACTTGTGTAGTCAAACCAGGCGTAGGATAAAGCGCAACGATGCCACGCTGACCTGGCAGCTTTAATGGGTCAATTTCAGCTCTAAAGTTAATACACTCTTGAGCATCCTGATAAATCGAGGGCGCTTCGTATGACGGGCCAACAAAACCAAAATCGGGCATTTTTAACCTTATCTAAAGAAGCCACCTGATAGAATCCAGCCAGCATCTTTTTGGCGAGAAGCCAACATAGCATCAGCGAATCTAGCAGATTGAACAGGCTTCATATTAATGCGTTTAACAGTAGCTTTAGCTTGCGCTGCATACTGTTGAATCATTGCTATTTGTGTTTGTGATGCTTTGCCATACATAGGCATTAAACGCTCTGCTAAACACCATCTAAGAGCCATTGTATAGCCTTGGGGCAGAATAATAGGATCGTTTAAAGTGGTATAGCTTTGAAACAGATTATCTGTAAAGATGTGCATTTCACCTTGAGAAGGATTAGGCCATACATAGATGTTACCTAATGATTCTGAAGGCTGATAGTAAAGAGCTTTTGGCCAAGGGCCGTTCAAAGTCTTTAAGCCAATCATTTCGTATTCTTCTACCGCTAAAACAGCGATAGGATAGTCTAAGCCACCGTTAACGATAGGTACGCCATTAGAGTTTGTATTGATGCGAACAAATGCTGAATCAATGCTTAATGGGCGCTGATAGTAAAGATTGATCGTTGTAGAAGCAACAGTTTGATTGATATTAACTTGATATGTGCCTGCTTCATTGACGTTATTGCCTGCACCTGTAAGCATTGCAACAATCTTAGTTCCTGTTGTGATGCCTGTACCACTAAGGGTTTGCCCTACATTGATTGCGCCAGAGCTAATGCCTGTAACAGTCAGAATATTGCCTGAGATTGATCCTGTGATGATTGCGCCAATTTGACCGCCAGGACCAATAGTATATTGAGTCTGACCAGAAACGATAGGAAACACAATTTCATTCTTGTAATAGACCATCATTTCTTCGTTTGACCATTGATCTACAAGGTCATTGAGCATATCAAAAGCATCTTGAGCAGCATCAGGCGTAGGAGTTTCACCCGCTTCTAATGCGCCAATATCTTTTAATGCTCTTGAAATGATGTCTATCGGTGCCGTCATTTTATATTCCTACTTTAAATACTTGGGGTTGCCAAGGTGGGATAACTTTATTTTCTAATGATTCTAATTGTTCTTTTAAGCGAGCAGTAATGTGGCATTCACCATCTTTTACTGCCTCTTTCTCAATCCATTCTGCAACCATTTCTTCAGTTACTTCATCAAATGGTGTCTTAGCAGTAGGGCAGTCAAAATACCAATTACCTTCAGTTTCTACTGATTTATCTTCGCTTGAAGCGGTGACGTGATAACGAGCATGAGTAATCACGCCCTCTTTAGCAGAAACTTCTAAAATTTTCCAAGTAAACATTATTTAGCGATTGCTGCTGTAAAAGGGGTTAAATCATTAGAGCCGTAGTATTCTGCTCCTTTAGCGACTTGTAACTCTAAATGTGCTTTGTTGCGAGCTACGCAATCAGCCCAATCAGCATCAGTCATATTAGCAGGTTTTCCTGCATTGATAAGGTTTACAGAATCCATAGCTGCTTTATAGTCTTGTGCTACTTGTTGTTCTTTAGTTAATTCCATTTTTATGCTCCTAATTTAGCTTCTAATGCGGTTACTTTTGCGGTTAATTCTTGAATTGCACCAACTAAATATGGCACTAAATTAGGCGTTAATCCTAAAAGTGTATCTGTGCCAGCAATTTCTTTTTCTTCTGCATTTGCATCGTGTTCATTAACTTGGTCAGGCAATACTTGTTGGTATTCTTGTGCAATAAACGAAATATCTTTTTTCTTATCGCCAGTTTTGTAATTAAATGAAACTGGGCGCAATTTAGAAATAATGTCTAAATTACCTGTAAGGGTTTCAATGTTTTCTTTAATGCGCTGGTCAGAAGTAATAGACCAAAGAGTAGAATTGTTACCTTGATATATTCCATTTGTAGTTCCGCCAGATGTTGCTGCATAAATAAAACCAGTTCCAGTTCCTTTACCAGATAATGGCGTTGACCTACCTGTTGCAGCAACTACCAATTCGCCATTAACAGAAACAGTTGATGAAATTGTTCCAGAACCAATATAAGTATTATAGTTGCCTGTAGTTGGACCTGTTCCTGCACCGCCATACTGTCCAGCATTAGCGCCTAACAATGTATTACCAGTTCCTGTTGTAATATATTGGCCAGCTAAAGAACCTATTGCAGTATTTGCCAATCCTGTTGTATTGGAATTTAATGTTAAATAACCTAATGCTACATTGTTTGTGCCTGTAGTATTAGAATAAAGTGCTTGATAACCAAAAGCATCATTAGGAGTGCCAGTAGTATTACTATACCCAGCTTGATAACCTACTGCTGTGTTATTAGATGCGGTGGTGTTTGAATTTAAGGCTTGTGCCCCAACTCCTGTGTTGTAATTTCCAGTTGTATTTGCACCTAATACTGTATAACCAAAAGCAGAATTGTAAGAACCATCTGTGTTTGCATAAAAAGCAGAAGTTCCCATTCCTGTATTGCCAGCACCACTAACGCTATTTACACGCAATACATTAGAACCTACAGCAGTATTTGAACTTATTGCATTAGCTCCCTTACCAACAGTAAGACCTGATATAGAAGCATCAACTGTAAATGTTTGAGTTCCTGCAAATGTTTGAGCAGCTAAAGTAGCTAAAGTGCTGTTTACTGCTGGTACGTTAATTGAAAAGTTGGATGACGGATTAGGGCCAACTAAGGCTACTTGGCCGCCTGCTGTTGCTTGAAAGACTAATTGACCCATGATTTTTTCCTATGGTGCGATATAAATAATAGAGCCTGTGCTTAAAGCTCCTGTTGATGGATTGTATTTTAGCGTAGATGACACAGTATTTAAAGCTTGATTGCTACCTGTGGCGCTGACCAAAGTTGGATAAAAGTTGGCATTAGTGCTTGAATCAGCGACAGCTACAGTATTAGCGACTACAGTAGTTCCTGTAAGCGTTCCTGCAACAGTTAATGTCCCCGTAGAAGGGGTTATTTTATCTGCCGTTTGGTCAAGGTTCATTGCCATTTAGCAATCCTCTGCGCCTTTGTATTGCTCAAAAGTCTTTAATACGCCGTAGATAGCTGGAATAAGGTCACCTTTTAAATCTTCCATAGCAATATAGTGGGCATTTTCTTTAACTGTGGACATATTTTGATGGCGAGCATTTTCGTTAAAGTAAATAGCTACTTGGACTTGTAATTGGTCTTTAGTGCCATAAAAGTTAGTAATTTTGGCATAGGCTTCTTCTGCTGGTACGCCAAATTGTGTTGCAACTGATAATCGTAGTGCCATGGTTTTTCCTTTTTAGAATGTCATTTCTGCTGTTTCGGCTAAATATTCTTCAAACTGTTCTTTAGTATTGTTACCAAAGCCATAGTTTGTATGAAAAGCAATATGATGTCTATCGCATAAAGTTACACCATTATCTACATCAAATCGTTTTTCAGGAAACATATTAAATCCATCTAGATGGTGGGCTACCATAGGGTCTTTGCGAATTCCACATACTTTACACAAGTTTTTATCTCTTTTATAAACTGCCCATCGCCACTCATCATATTCAATAGAATTTCTAGCTTGTTCCGCTTCGCCGCCAACTCGTTGTTCTGGTGGAACATATGAATGATGTCTTTCTCCACGATACCATTTAGACGAACAAGAATCACATCTTGTTTCATATTTAGAATAACGATAACCAACTTCTTTATTACAATCTACGCAATGATGTTTTCCACCTTTCCAATGTGGATTTTTTTCGCCTTTAGTATCTTGTCTATTTATTTCGCCATAGGTAATATGTTTTGGTTTTATAGCAATATTATGTTTTGTCAATGCCCTACGAATAGTTAAAGATGAACATGGAATGAGTTTCCCAATCACTCTTAAAGACATATCTTTTTCAACATAATGAAAATATAACCATTTTTTATCTTGCAAAAGATAAGAGTTTTCACAAGTTAATTTAGATTTTCTCATCAGAATGTCATCTCGCAACTTTCAGCCCTAGCAACCCAACGTATTGTTGTAGAAGCTTGTCCTGTTACTGTTATTGCTAATCCACCATTGGTTGTATCTGCTGTTGCGGTTACTGTCCAAGTGGAAGCTCCTGCATCTGCTGCTACTACTGTAGTTGTTACTGTACCGACTATAGCAGTTGTACCTACACCAGCACCACGCTTAATAGCACCTTCTAGTGTCCAAGCCTTTGTGTTTCCACCGCCTGTTACTCCAGCAATAACACGAACTTTAAAGTAATAAGCAGAGTTGTTAGGTAGGATTACTTGGTTTGTGCCTGATGCGGCATTGGCATCGCTTGTAAGAACTGTAGCAGTTGCATCTGTAGTTTGACGAGCCATTACTAATAATGCGGTTTGAGAAGAACCATTGGTTGCTCCTAAAGGTGCATTTGAAGCAGAAAAAACTGTATTTCCTGTTATTGACCTAGTTGTTCCTCTAGTTCCTGCAAAAACACCTGATACTATTCCATTTGCAGTTGCCGTATATGAAAATGCAAAAGCTCCTGTTGTTGTAGCTGAACTGTTATTACCTATTACATGGGAATCTGTGCCAGATGCCGTACTATTTCGCCCTGCAAAAATTGAAGAATAAGAACCAGAAGCTGTATTAGCATATCCACCGCCAATAGCAGACCAATCCCCACTTGCCGCATTTCTATTAGCCGCAGTACCAGCATCACCACCACCACCGATAAAGCTATATGCGCCTGTTGCTTGGTTATTACCGCCACCAACTACTACTCCATGAGGTGTGTAGAAAGATAGGGTTACACCAGCAGAAGTTGTGGCATTTTGACTGATTGTGAATGTATAGGCTGTGCCAGTAATTGTTGTAGATGCTACTGTTTGGCTTGTAGATACTGTCCAAGAAAGACCTGAACCACTAACAATATAAGTACCAGCAGTTACACCAGTACCAGTTAGAACCATACCAGCAATAATTGTGCCTGATGCTAAAGAGCCTACAGTTAATGTTGTACCAGAGATGGTACTTGTGTTCATTACTGCGGCAGTACCAGTAGTTACTGTTGATGTTGCGTAGGTGTAGTTTGCAATACCAGTACCAGTTATTAACTGACCAACTTTAATATTAGCGTTGGTGCTAGATAAATAAATTGTAGTTGTTGCTGTTCCAGCTATAGTGGTTGTGTTTGTAGTTGCGGCAGTTTGTGATGTACCGCTATTTGTAAAACCACCACCTATGAAATTAAAATAACCAAATGCTTGGTTTGCATTACCCCCAACAATGGTAGCAAATTGTGATACGTTTTGCCCAGCAGTATTACTTAAACCGCCACCTACAAAACCATAGTTACCACCACCAGTAGTATTTGTGCTACCGCCAACAATAGAAGAATAGTTTGTTCCAACAGTATTATTAATTCCACCACCAATAACTGCTCCTAAACCACCACTAGCCACTTGAGCCGCAGTAGCCCTACTAGTCTGCCAATCAACCGCATTAGCACCCCTAGCGTTACCGCCTGTTGCTGATGAAGTAGTCTTTTGTGCTTGTAATGCGCCTGTTCCTAAAGGTTGTAAGACTAATGGAGTATTTGTACCGCCAGTAGCGTAAATTCCGGGGTAAGAAGCATCACCAATAGCTTGAATATAAGTTGTAGAAGCTGTGCCTAATGAAGCTGTACCGGTTGATTCTAATGTGGAAAATTTACCTGTATTGGCGGTTGTTGCACCGATAGTGCCATTTAATGCGCCACCTGAGCTATTTACTGCTAAAGCTGTTAAAGCGCCTGTAGAAGGCACAAAACTTAATTGAGTAGAGCTAGTCGTTGCTGGGTTATTGCCGCTAGAATTTAACGATAAAACAGGATAATAGGTAGAGCTAGAGCTAGTATTGTCAGTAATAGCAATATTTGTAGCGTTAGTCGCAGTTGTAGCCGTTGTTGCACTTGCAGCAGAGCCGCTAATATTAACTGCTAAAGAGGTAATACTGCCGCTTGCAGAATTGAGTGGAACAGCAGTAGTCCCTATATATAACGAGGAGTTTCCTAAAACACCACTAGGAATAGTGCCAGTTAAATTGCCAGAAGTTAAACTTGTTAAGCTTGCTCCTGAACCGCTGAACCCTGTAGCCGTAAATATGCCAGTAGAAGGGTTAAATTGAAGTTTAGTAGAGCTTGTATATTCTGTTGATAGGTTTCCACTTGTTTGGTTAGCAAACAAAGGATAACGAGTGCCATTTGTAGTGGTGTCATCGGTTACAGTCGCATAAGAAGTCGGAGTTGACCAAGTAGGAACTCCTGTGCCTGCTGAAGTCAATACTTGACCTGTTGTGCCTGCTGCGGTAAAGCTTGTAGTGCTTGCACCTGATTGGTAAGGGATTGCGCCTGCTACGCCACCAGCTATATTTGTAGAAGTTGTCGCTGTTGAAGCTGATCCTACAGATAAAGTTGATTGAGCTACATATTGCGGTGCAGTAGAGCCAGCAGTCAATACATAGCCTGATGTGCCTAATGCTAAAGAAGTCGTTGCGCTTGCAGCAGATTGATATAAAAGTGAGCCTGTTGCCCCGCCAGCTACGTTTGTTGCTGTTGTAGCACTAGCGACTGCTCCACTTACGATTGAACCTGATATTGATGTAATCCAGCTAGGATTTGAATAGCTACCAGTTGTATATACACCGTTTGTGACTGTTGCAGCGTTGCCTGAGATACTGATGCCCCATGTGCCACTTGCGCCTGTACCTGTCGTGCTAGGTGCGCCTACAGTATTGTATGAAACAGTTAACGATGATGCGCCATTAAAAGATGACCCACTTGCACCACCTGTGCCATTATTATTAAAAGTTACGCTATTTGTAACTGATCCTGCTGTCGTTGCAGTTGTTGCAGTTGCAGCATTACCGCCAATAGACAAACTTGAAGCCGTACCAGTTAAGCCAGTTCCTGCACCGCTAAAGCTAGTAGCAGTAATAGTAGTGCCAGTAATTGCAGCAGCAGTAGTTGCTCCAATAGTTGTGCCATTGATTGAACCCCCAGTAATTGCTACGCTATTAGCGTTTTGTGTGGACATTGTGCCAAGACCTGTAACTTGGGTATTGGCAATAGAAATAGATATAGTTGTTGCGCTTGTGATCTGACCTTGAGCATTTACTGCAATTACAGGAACTGCGCTTGCAGAGCCGTAAGTAGATGCTGAAACGCCTGTATTGGTAATGCTAAAAGTGTTAGATGCTAGGGTTAACCCTGTGCCAGCAAAATAAGTTGCAGAGCCTGAAAATTGCACCCAAGGCATTGCTGTAACATTAATCGTGCCTGTCGCTGATGCTGTGCAGACCCAACCTGTATCTGCTTGAGTGCCATTTAAAATGACTGTGTAAGCGCCTGGCACTTCTGACCAAACATCCATATCTGTGGAACGAGTCCAAGTGCTTGCAGATGCTACATAAATTCCGTTATATTGACTAGATGATTGATTCTTGACGAGAACACGATCACCAGCTAGGGTTGTATAGCCATCAATTGTTTGAAGCCCTGAAAGCGTTACATTGGCTGTTGTAGCGACTTGACACGCTGCTTTAGGGCCAAGACCTTGCGCTACAGTATCAACATAAAACTTGTTAGCAATATCAGTATTAGAGCTAGGTGTAGTGCTAATTTGTCCTGTTGTCGCTGAAACATTGGTAAAAACACCTGTAGATGGGGTTGTAGCACCAATAGTCGTGCTATCAATCGTGCTGTTGGTAATGGTTAACCCTGATTGAACAGGATTAATTGAAGCGTAAAAAGGCTGACCTTGACCTATAAAGGTATTAAAAGACCCATCTAGGTTAAAGTAAGCCTGAACAGGCAGTAAATTTTGATCCTGCGTTAAAGCTGGCCCTATAGCCATAATTTACCCTTAATAGGCTATTGCATTAACTAAAACCACATCTCCAGCAGACATATTAGCAGCAGCACCAGTTGTCACAGAATAGCTAGTGAATGTTACTGAAGTTGCTGTGCTTCCTGTTAATTGCAAAAATAGACTATTTCCATTGGTTACATCGGCAGCAAAAGCTAACCAACCATTAGGAGCAGTAGGCAAAGTAATTGTTCCGCTTCCTGCGCCACCTGTGCCAACCACAATCTTAAATACAAAAGTGCTAGATGCTGTAATTGTTGGATTTGTGCCAAAACCACTAGAAATCGTTGGCAAAGTAGAAGAAGCAACTAAATTGTTTCCAATAGACAATGTTGAAGCATTGTAAGGAGCATATAAAGTATTTCCACCTTGACCAAAAAGACCCAAGCAGTTGCCATTGGCATCATATTCAGCTTGAACTGGTAATAAATTGATAACTGAGCTATTTGCAACGCCTGGGTTTGCCATAATTTTTCCTTAGTTCTGATCTACCATAGGTAATACATAAAGCGTATTAGCTGTTCCAATAGCTGTAATTGCAAAGCTAGGCGGTACAGCAAGCACAGTAGGCTGTGACATTGAAACGCCTAAAACAAAGCTTTGTGAGCTATTTCCAGCCGTAGGAAGCACCGCAGCAGAAGCTGTAGTAGTTGTTCCTGCAACTGCTGGAGCAATAGTAATAGCGATAGGTGTAGTGCCTACGTTTAAAAAGCCACAAAAATTAGCTTGATCATTGCCATTAGGAGTAATGGTGACAGAGGTCGAGCTAGAAGTTGTAACTGCGATGGCCGTTGTTGGGCCAACAAAGCGGTAAGCTGATACGTTAGCCATATTTAATCCTTAACCAGCGTTAACAGGAATTGGAAGTCCGTCAGTACGCAATACTTCTATTAAATAATTGCCAGCAGCAGGGGTAGCAGAGCTTCCTGATACGTTAGCGAATTGAATAGTTAATACGCCAGCAGCGGATACATAATCGTTAGTGATGATAATACCAGCGGTTTGTGCGCCGCCATTGTAGCTAACGTTAGTAATATCGGTGGTCAAAAGACCAGGAACGCTGAAAGTTTGAGTAGAGGCTGTGCCTGTTACTGCTGATGGAGTGAAGCTTGGATTGCAGACAAAATAGTCTTTTACGTTTCCACGCAAGATTGTTGTTGATGGCATAAATTTTCCTTTGCAAAGGGGTAGTGTGGTAATTCTACAACGATTATATAAGAAATTAAAAGAAAAAAGACACCTTTTTAGGGGTGTCTTTCTTCAATTTACTACATAGGCTTAAAAGAAGCCTGGGCTAAGATCATATCCATAAATATAGATATCAACAGTTGCAGTAGCAGTCGCAGTTGTCTGATTTACATACAGAGTCTGTGCTGTTAATGCAGCGTTTGTATCAGTAGATGCAGATACAGTCACATAGCTAGGAGTAGTTTGACCTGTTAATGCTGCTGTGGTCAAAACTGCTGTTCCTGTGCCACTTGCGCCCAAAGGTGCTGTGTAAACGCCCAAAGCAACAGAAGCTACAGATTGCGTTGCACCATTGTTGTTTGCGTTAGCAATAACAACGGTTGTAGGCAAATAAAGTGCGCTATTGTTGATTTGGATAGGGGTATCACCTAAAGCAGATACGCTAACGCCTTTTTGAACTGCTAAAACACGCAGAGCTTGCTGGCTGCTTAATTGCGATGGGTGGGTTGAATTACTTACTGCTGGGCCTGGATTCGCCATGATTTTTTCCTTTAGTTAGTTAAAAATTAAGCTGCAACACGGCAAGCGAGTTCAGGGTACAAGTTAGCCCAACCATACAGGACATCCAAACGAGTAGGAATAGAGTCATTGTTGATGGTGTATTGACGAACTACACGCATTGACAGACCGATTTCCTTGTCGCTTGCACGACCAGCAAAGTGAACACCCTCTGGCAACTCAAGGTCGGCTACTGCGAGAGTAAACGCATTGCGGTGCATGATGATGTTTTGTGGGGAAACAGTACCAGACTGGTTAAAGAAGCTAACAGCAGCAGTTGTAGATACAGTTGGAATACTTACGTTCTGGAACTGACCAGCAGTAATAACTGCAGGGCTTACGTTTACAGAAATAGTACCACCTGAACCGCTAACAGCAGTATTTACAACAAAGTTACGCAGCTTGTTTGAGCCATAAGCTTGACGGTTTTGTGGGTTAACTGCATAAACGCCGTTGATTGTAAATGTATCGCCTTGGTTCAATGAAACACCGTTGGTCAATGTCAAAGTGATTGTGCTAGAAGAAGCCCAACCGCTTGTCAAGAAACCAGAAGCAGCAGTAGTAGATACAGTAGCAGAGCCAGAGAAAGAACCGAATGTGTGTGATACCACGTTCTGATCCATCTTCCAGTTCATACCAGCAGAGTCACGACCCATCAAGCCTTTACGATACTGTTCGCCAATTGCTTCTTGCGGAACGAACAAACCTTTCAAGCTGTCAACGATAGTTGCAGATGTGAATGGCTCAACGATGCAAGAACGACGACCATCACGTGGAGCGCCTTCAGAATCAAGGTAAGCAGCAGCGGTCAAGTAAGTGATCAAACCTGTTGGAGGTGTACCAGCAACACCAACGATGTTAGCTGTGTTGTTAGCAGCTTGCAAAGTACCATCACGGTCGATTTTGTTTGCAATAGCGGCTACAGCAGGCTTTAATACACGATCAGAGAACATATCCAAAGACAATGCCAAATCTTGTGTCGTGAACTGTGTGTCAACGTGGAACTGTGTTGACAAAGTTACAGGCACAGAAGTTTCATTGAAATCTTCTACGTTCAGGGCTGGCCCTGTAGTTCCAATAAAGCGTCCAGGTTTCATTCTGTTGCTTTCAGTCTTTCGACCTACTGACCATTTTTCAATGGCGGTGCAACTTCTTCGAATCGCACTCTAGGACTTCTTTGGTTATATCCTAGTTCAGACTATCGCATCCCTTTCGGGGTTTCTCACTTAGTCGTTCAGGCTGCTTTCGCTTGCCCCTTGTTACCCACTTCTGGGACTCCAAGTCAATCAGAGAAACTTTTTCGTCCGCACACCTAACTCTTTTTACGGACGTTTACTGTGTTACCGATCTTACCACCTCAAATATAAGACCCACAGTAAAAACTGAGGCAGGCTTTATACCACAGCAAATTGATCGTCATAGTTACGATCGACTTCACTTGTAAAAGTGAGTTCGTTCTCCAAAACCATCAACGCTTCGTTGGTGATTTTAGAAATAGTTAATAAATTATTAGCCATTTTCTTTCTTTCTTAAATTAATAAAAGGGTTTATTTCAGCGAATCCGTTTAGCTTGTCTTGCAGCTTTCCATTGAGCATAAGTTCCATGAAATGCGCCATTGCCATCTATAAGAACGTCTGATGCTCCTTTTCCTGCTGTAAGGGGCTTAATCGGTGCTGGTGCTTTACTTCTAGCAACAGGTTCGCTTTTGACTTCAGCTTGAGCTTCTTTACGCTCAAACTGAACTTCCAATTTCCCTAATTCTTTGAGAGCTTTATTAGTTGGCATACTCGCCAATTTTTGAGCGTAATCGTCATCTGATGCTAGGTGATATAGGATTTGTGGGCCTACATCTGATTCTAGAATTGCGTCACGTACTTCATCTCGTACTTGCACTTGACTAGAAGCTACCATATCGTCAAAGTCAGGAAGATCAGCTTTAGCAGCTTCGAGTTTTTGAGTCCACGACTTAATTACTTCGTTTCTCTGTTCTTCGATTTTGCGTTGCTGTTCTTGTATATCACGCTGCTCTAATGCCTTTTCTGCGCTCCATTCAGCTAGTGCTTCAGCGTATTCAAAAGCATCATTAAACTGCGATGCTTGTGGTTTTTCGCTTACTGGATCAACTTGTACGGGTGCAGGGGCTTGTCTGCCTTCAAGTTCTTGTAAACGTGCTTCTAATGCTTGCTTTTCTGCCTCAGCTTGTTTGGCTCGTTTTGTAAGCTCAGAAAATCGTTTTTCAAGTTTGGGATTTTGTTTAGGCTTGTCTGCTGCTTGCGCTTCTTCGTCTGCCTCTGGTTCACTCTCAGCTTGAGCTTCAACTGCTGGCTCTGTGTCAGGAGTTTCCTCAACTGGCGCAGCCTCAACAGGAGCTTCATCACTAGCTAAACCTAATTTTTCAGCATGAAAATCAGCTAAATTATCGCTTGTTACTACGTTTGATGCTGTTCTTACTGCATTTGCTTCTGACATGGAATCTCCAAGATTTTTACCCGCTGAACCCAACGGTAGGTCATACAAATTCGTTTATATCATTAATGTTGCTTTTTTACAACATTAAATAGCACGTTCTACAGCTTCTGCTTCTGTTTCTTTTTCAGTAGTTTTATTGATGTGAGCCAAAACCAAAGCCAACTGTGCTTTCATCTGCTCAATTTCAAGCTTAGTTTGATTGTTAATAACTGTGTCTGTCTGCTTAGTAGCATCACGCATCTCTGTATCGTGAGCTTTAGCAGTAGTTCTCATCAATTCACGCTTAGTTTCAGCATCTTGCTTAACGCCTTCGATGTCTTGACGTTGCTTAATCATCATTTGTAACTGCTCATTTTGCTTCTGAAGCTGTTGCATCTGTGCTTGTGCGTTCTTGAGCTGCATTTGAACTTGTGGTGGAATCGGTGACTTATCGTCAATTTGCGCCATAGGATTGACTGCAGCAAGACGATCAGCAATGACTTCTGCGCCAGGGAAATCCATATTTCTAAAGATCAAATCGCCAGCCTGTTGCATTAATGCAGGATCTACTGAGAGCATTTGAACCATAGAATCGACTGCTTCTTGGCGCTTAGAGTTGTAACCTGGGCCTGTTTCCATTACTACGTCATATTCGCCTACAGTTACGTCATTTAATACTTTTGATACGCCTTGCTCATCTTGACTTTGCTGATTGATAGTAACCATCTCAGGCTTGCCATCATCGCCAATAATACGCATTACACGCTCACGGTCATAAATCTTAGGGATCAAATCAAGAATGATGCGACCTGTATGACGGATAGAACGAGTTAGATTGTCGTAATAGTGGAAATTGGTCATATCCACTTGTTGTTGCTGACCTTGCAATGCTTTGCCTGACATTACGCCAGTAGGCAACTGACTAGGATCAAAAATACCTACGACTGCTTGTAAGTCTTGATTCATGCCTTGCAATGCTGACATTACGCCTGCTGGTGGTGGTTCTGGCTGTAAACGAGTAGGAGCTGGGGCTGGTCTGCCTTCAATGTCTGTCTGCTTATAACGCAATACAGGCATCGCTTTGATGTTAGCCATTGCCCATTCATTCTCATGACCTTCATCTTGACCTTCTGCCAAGAGCCATTTTGCTTTAGGGGCGAGAGCTACAGTTTCAGTCAATGCTGTTGACCAGTAGTTATACATACGCTGTGGGTCTTTGGCCATACGAACTAAGCCAAACTTCTTATGCTTGTCATCTACTCGTACTTCTTGACCGTAAACAGGCACGATAGGGATGTATTTACCAGCCCATTCACCTTCTTCAAGGATTTCCATTGCTGTGAGCTTGCACCATTTGATTTTCTTGCGCCATGTATCACGCTTATCAATCACAGTAATGCCTGCAGCAGCCAATACTTCTTTAGATGGCATCTCATCGCTGTAGCCTGTTGTGCCGTCTGAAAGCTGAATAATCATTGCTTTTTCACGAACAGTATAGAAATACTCAGCTATGCGTATATCTTCTTTTGTAACCCATTCGCTTTCGGTATCGCCTGTTCCTCTGCTGGAAAAGCCCTGTTCAGATTCAGCATTGGGATACATCTTTTTGAACACGTTTTTGCTGACAACGGTAGTAACCAAGCATTTCTCAGCATCACTACCATCGGGCTGAACGCTATTAGGGTCAAAATACACAGTAAAAGGGTTCTCAATACGCTTAATGTAGATTTCTTGGTCAAAGCTGTCATCCCTTACATAGTCTGTTGTAACACGCCAGTAGCCCCAGCCCATCTTCACGCAATACTCAAAAGCATGGTCATAAGCTTGATCAGCATCAGATTGATTCTCAATGTGACGAGTAATGCCTGTAATGATCTCAGCTACTTTAGCATCTGACTCATTGTTCATACCATGCACTTTAATGCGTGGGCGCTGCTGTCTTTGCTGATTGCATACTTGACGAATATAAGCATCTAGCTTATTGATTGTTAGGCAAGGGCGAGCTTCTAATACACGGCTATTTTGCACATCTACTGGCCATTGATCGCCTGATGCAAATCTCACGTCATCGAGTGCTTCTGCACGATTATTGCTATCTGAATCGTTACACAAGCGCAAAAACTGCTTGGCTTCTTCAATTCTGCCGTCTGATTGTGAGTCTGCAACGCTATCGTATGC
>Ga0208109_1000171_pt1 | contig 25162 bp, 41 predicted proteins | sample CryBogCBH18Jul08_FD_184594 | JGI IMG/M metagenome (GOLD analysis project Ga0208109, IMG submission 184594) | Freshwater microbial communities from Crystal Bog, Wisconsin, USA - CBH18Jul08 (SPAdes) (version 2) | ecosystem: Environmental > Aquatic > Freshwater > Lake | place: Crystal Bog...
TTATAGGCTATAAATTGTAATAAAATACGATTTATATAGAATTAATGTTTAATTACATGTTCTAATGAGGAGCCTAGAGTCCCTCATTCCACTTCAAAGGATAAAATTCTATATTTTATCTAACTCTTAGAAGATTTTTAGATTCCCTGAACTTCAATCGTTTCGCCGTTCACTTTGATGCCAGCGATATGTTCAGGATTGAGAATGAATTGCGAAAACTTGTTGCGCTTAAAATCACAAGCCTTTTCAATCGCTTTCTTAGCCAATGTGAGCGGTTTGGAGTTGACTGGCTTTTTAGGGTTGGTTGCTTCTGCCACTTGTGTCTTGCTTTGAACGAAACCCCAAATATAAATTTCCCCGGTTTCTACATGTTGCTTTAATCCTTTGCCGATACTGGTGAATGTATCTTTGTTAGTATAGGATTGGCTTACGCCCTCTGTAATGGTTTCATTGAGGGATTTGAGCATCTCACCTTTGGCAACGATTTCCAGGTCACTAGTAGGCGTGTATGCTTCGAGAACGGCCTTATCAGACTCGCAAGCGTTTGGATAGTTGATGCCAAAGTTGATAGTGTAGATGGACGTTTCGCCTGTCCCTTTGGTGGTGTAAAGGAAGCTCATGAAGCGAGCACCATTCTCACTGGCTTTGCGGAGGGAATCAATTACTGCGATTACTTGGTTTTTCATAGTGTTTGAACTTTACTTTATTTTGGTTTGGATTGCAAGGAAAATCTGAAATTAATATGCTCGTTCGCAAGGATTTTCGTGATATTGGTTACATTTAATGCACCATGCAGGAAGGTTTTTTTTTATGCAACCTTTCCAGTCCAGCATACATACGCACCAAATTCCAAATAAAAAGTGCGTTATAATTTGCACCAGTATCATGCTCGGTACGAAAATGTGACTTTTCAACTTTAGAAATGAAATCAATTAGTTCGTTGTTCATGTCACCAACCATACCAAACTCTTTCCAAAACGCAAGAAGTATTTTTTAAAAAAGATTTTTCTTGCGTTTTGGAAAGGTTTTTGGTAATCTTTTAACCATCGAGGGAAAAACCACCTAGCCGATTATCATACAGCAAACTTGTACATATCACTTTTAAAAAAATACATTTTACTTACTTTACCATATTTTATAAGCTTTTGTCAAGAAAAATAAAAATAATTTAGTGCTTGTGGTTTGTGGAGAATTTGGTAGGATGGATAAACGAGCAGAAATATCCAAGAAAAACAGAGAAAAAATTAGAGAAAAAAATCTTGCTTTTTTGTAATGAATTGGATAATGTGAAGAGATATGCAAAAAGTTTATATTATTTTCCTTTCTAATGTTACTGTGGATACTGCGATTTCAATGCCAGTGATTGGAGGAAGTGCGTATCTTAGTTATGAGGAAGCAGAGAAAAAAGCCTTGGAAATTGTGAACAGTGAAAAGGCGAAAGCTGCTAGGGGATTTTTGGGTGGAGAATGGAGTTTCAGCGTACGGGAATTTAATGTGGAATAACTCTTGACATTTGGAGAAAAAAATCGTAATATCACAGAATCATGAAAAATGAACTAACAATATCTCAAAATTTTTTCTACAATCCACAAAATTATACACAAACCATGCGAAGAAAAGAATTGGCTGAAATTCTACTTTCTACTGATGGATGGGTATTTGCACAAGGGGAATGTTACGATATTAAATCTCGAAACCTTGGTTCTGGTATTGTTCAAGTTTATCTAAAGAAAAAAAAGCTATAGAATAATTCTTGACATTTGGAGAAAAAATTGATACTTTTGAAATTATGAAATCGCAAAAAGAGATTGTAACAGAAACTTTGGAAAATCTTCTAGGTATGGTGACGGAAGAAAATCAAGGTTATGTTTTTGTTGTATTGTATTTGGCCTTCAATTTGGGGATTATTAATTTGGAGGAAATGGATGAATGGAACGAACGAATTACAGAAAAATTTAATTAATATCAGAGAAAAAAATCATGAAAACTGAACTAACAATTGAAGAGAAAAAAGCGGTATGTTCTCTAGTAACTCAACATATGGGAACTATGCAATATGCTGCGCTTTCTGATCCTACTTTAGATAAACATTGGGAATTTTGGAATGGTATTTCTAAGAAACTATCGAATGATTTGGGGTTTGAATGTTTTTGCGAACCTGTTGAAGAAATTACTATTGGAGAAAAAAATCATAAAATGAGCATACAAGAATACGTGGCCGAAAATTGGGAATCTCTACCGAAATCTACCTTTAATGGTGATGAGTTGGTAATCGTTTCCGAAATTAAGAATGAAGATTGGGGATACGGAAATCATTCATATTCTGGCGTTGGTGTGAATAAGGAAGGAAAATTATTTTGGACATATTCTTCTGGATGTTCTTGTAATGGTTCTTGTGGCATGGATCATAAGAGCGATTTCAAAGTTTTGGAGGTTCAGGAAGGATTTAAATTGCCGACTGAAAATTTCGAGAAGATTGATTTTAGTTGGATGCAAGTAGATTTTTCAGATTATTAAAAAATTCGTTGACATTTCTTAATTTTTGGTATAGATTAGCACCATGAAAAACATTAATACTGTGAACGTAATTGAGGAAAATATTGATACTGGAATTATCAGTGGAACTTCTTTTCTGGATAATGATGAAGGAAATCAAGAAGCGCAAGAATTGTTCTCAAAAATTGCCTTAGAAAATGGAGCGAATGATAAGGATTTGGAAGATTATTTGGATGATGGTATTTTCGAATTGGGTGGGTATCGTGTGACAATCGCCCATTTTTAATAATTGACTTCAAAGAAAAAAACGTATACTCTAACCCTATGAAAAATCCAATTCAAATTATTATCTCTGGTGGATGCGTTCAAGATGTGATTAATGATAGTGGACATCCAATCATTATCAAAGATTATGATGTTGAAGGCGTGGATGCTATATGTGATCCTCGCTGCAAACAAGATGAAGATGGTGAATGGTATCAAGAAATGCTTTTCTAAAATATGAAATCTACATCATTAAAAGAACTATATAAAATTCTTCTTGATTGTTATGCTGTTGAACTTGAAGAAGGAGTTATTGTATATCCAAGTATCTCGGATTTAAACGGAGAAGCGGATAATGAATTTCTTTTTCTCTGTTGGGATGGTCAATATCAGGGCGAACATGGAAGTTTTTATTTGAAATTTGCAGAAGGTGATAATCAAGAAATTTCTATCGACGGGGATCATTTTTGGTTGACGGATAACGAAGGAGATGATATTCCTATTGTTCCATTGCAGAAACTTAAAATTTAACATTAGAAACAAAATTATGAGCACACGAGGATTTGTCGGATATAAACTGAATAAGAAAGCACCAAAAGGCTGGTATAACCATAGTGATTCTCACCCTACTGAATTGGGGAGAAAGGTTGTCGAAAAGGCTTGTGAACATACTCCTTTGGAATTGCGGAACTTTTTCACCAGTATTAAGTTTGATGGAAAGGTAAACTCCTATGACAATCACAAAATTGTTTTTGATCTGAATTGGAATTGTCGAGATTTTAATAGCGTTAGCATTTGGTTGGAAGATGCTAAGGATTTCTACAAAGATGGATTGTTTTGTGAATACGCATACATTTTCAATTTTGATAACAATACCTTGGAATTCTATAAAGGATTTGGTAAACCTCCTACTAAAGGTTTTGAAAGTTGGTATTATGAAGAGAACGAAGAAGGAGGACAAAGGTATTACGTCAATCGGTATAAAGTAGTTCCTCTTTCTCATTTTCACTTCGATATTGATACCTTTATTGAATCACTGGTAGATATTTCTTGCTAAATCTTTAAAATTCTGCTACATTAAAACCATGAAAACATTGAAATACGTTTTTAAACGAATTGGAATCGCGTTTATTATTGGGTTGGTAGGATTTGGCGGATATGTCGTTGGTATCTACAAGAATACCCAAGATTTTCACAAGATTCTCATTGAACATTCATTTGCTGAGTATAATTCTGTTACTGGAGTTTGGCAGTATAAAAGTATTGATGATATTGTGGATTCTCAACCTTCTTTGTTTGATATGCCTTCAAAGAAAAAAATCGCTGTAATTGTTGATCCTGAAACACCTAACATTGTAACTTCTTCACAGAAAAAAACCTCTAAAAAATCTTAATTATGAACCGTTACCTATATTTTGCATTTGTTGGATTGTTGATTAGTTGGTCTGCATCTAAATTCTTCCCTCTTGGTGCTAATTGTGCTGAATGGTGGTTGTTTATGATTATCGGTGCAATTATCAACGCACTATTGTATATTAATTCTCTTGAAGAAAACTAAAACTTCTGATAATATCTACGAACTATGAATGAATTTTTCAAACACTTCTTTGTTAGCATTATGATTGGTTGGGCTTCGCAAAATTTCTTTCCGAAGGGATACACTGATGTTAGATGGTGGCTATCTATGATAATCCTCATTTTTATCTGGACATTGTTGATCTAATTTGCAATACTATTATAATGCAACCAAAATAATCGTTGACATTATCTAAAATTGTGGTAATGTTCTAGTTATGCAAGATCACTCATATTTAACTGCGATTGGGCGTACAAAGCTTTCCGCACCAGTTCAATATCTTCACGATAATGGATTGTTAAAAGGTTACATTTTGGATTATGGATGTGGGAGAGGAACGGATGTGAAGTTTTTGGAAATGCTTGGATATGCTTGTGATAAATATGATCCTCATTATCAACCATATCTTTCCAAACATTTCCAATATGATACAGTTCTTTGTACGTTCGTTCTAAATGTCATTGAGGATGTTCTTGAGAGGAATCGAGTAATGGCAGATATTATTAAACATTGCAAAGGTGATGCGTATGTTACTGTGAGGAATGATGTGAAACGATTGAATGGAATTACGTCTCGAAAAACTTGGCAAGGATTAATCACTCTGAATTATCCTATCGTGAAACAAACTTCGGGATATACCATCTACAAATTGAGGTGATTTTCTCTTGACAGTTCTCACAAAAAAGATAAAGTGAACTTATGAAACTTGAAGATTATAAAATTTGGTTGAAAACTGCTCGGTATGTTGACAATATGTATTATGACCATAATAGTAGTAGTGATAATGTGTGGGAAGGTCGAGTATTTGAAAAAGATGGGGAACTTTTTGTTGTTGAATACCTGAACGGAGAACCAGTTGAACGAATTGAACATTATGTAGTAGAACCTAAGAAAGTGGATAGTTATACGTGGGACGATGGAACCCGTATTCGTAGGTTTCCTGATGAAGTAAATGAACCTAAAAAAGTCATTCGTAAAACTCGTATCGTGGAAGAAGTTTATTACGAGAAGGTAAAATAATATGAACGCAAAAGAACTTATCAAAATATTACAAGCATGCCCAAATGATATTCCAATTTGGCTTGGTGTCGATTCTGGTGAAGGTTATGTTCCACTCAATGATGTATTTTGTGCTAACTGTATTGATCTTCCTATTGATATGGATGAAAATACTGGATATGAACATGGATACGTAGAAAATGATTATAAGTTAGTGGAAGGTGATATTATTGATGATGATTCTACATTTGAAATTTCTATATATCGTCCAGTTATAATTTTAGGTCGAGAAGGAAGTTTGTGCGATTGTCAAGAAGCAATTAAATATCGGCTGAATAAAAATAATATCCTAGAATCACAAAAACAAGCTAAAATTGCAGAACTTGAAAAACAACTTGAAATTCTAAAAAACTCTTGACTTTAACCAAAATCTAAACTAATCTACACCTATGAAAATCAAAATTGATAAAGAAGCATTTAACTGTGGTGGATGTTTTAAATTTGGAATTAAAACTTCTGTTGATGAGTTGGAACGGGTATTAGGGGGAGAAATGTTCCACTATAAACATCCTGAATATTTTAACATTATTTAGATTTTTGTAGGTTTAAATATAACTGTTGATACCCTCGACAAATCTCAAGTTTTTATTAATTTATGAATACTCCTGAAATCATTACTAATTTGGATGAGAATGAAATTTTTGTATTTGGAAGTAATAAATCTGGTTTTCATATGGGAGGAGCCGCTAGAATTGCCTATGAGAAATTTGGGGCAGTATGGGGTGAAGGAGAAGGTAGAACAGGAAGTTGCTATGCTATCCCTACTTTGAAATTTGATACAGAATCGCAATCATTAGTGAAAGTTTCTCCACAAGAATTGACACTAAGCATTGCAAGTTTTCTTCATTACGCTTTTCAACATACTGAACTTACTTTTCTAACCACAAAAATCGGAACGGGTATTGCAGGTTGGTCTATGGAAGAAGTCTCGAAAATGTTCTATGGTGCGCAATACTTTTCTAATGTGATTATACCAAAAGAATTTGAAGATATTTTGCTTTCCAATATTCAAAATTCCTGATATATTTAAACCATGAAAACTACAAAAGCTACGGTATTTAAAGTTGATTATAATGAGTTGGATAAACATATCAATAAATTTTTCAAGAAGAAAAAGATTGATATTGATTACCAATGTATTCCTTATGAAGTGTGGTTCAACGACGAAGAACATTACTTTGATGTTGATGGAAATGTTACAGATGAGGAAATTGAAGATTTGAAAGATGGAAATGTGGAATATTGCCTTCAAGAGATTCTCGATTGGATGTGCAAAGAAAAGGTGATTAACGCTGGTGAATATATCGTAGAGGTTTATTGGTGATATGAAAACTAAAATTAACGTGAACATTAACGATACTGTAAGAGTTCGACTTACGAAATATGGCAAGGATATTCATAAGGAATACTACAAGCAATTTCCTTCGTTGCCATATACAAAACCAAAGGAAGATAAAGATGGTTGGTCGAAATGGACAATGTGGGAACTTATGCAAATTTTTGGAAAATATTTTGTAATGGGTAGTGATGTGCCGTTTAAAACCACTATTGAAATCGAAGTATATTAAAATAGTTCTTGCCAAATCTGAAACTTTCTGTTAGATTTAAAAGTATGAAAACTGAAAAAGTATTGGTATTGAGAACATGTAATTCGGAATTGAAGTCGTATGGAGGATTTCAATGGAAAGAAAAAGGAATAGTAGAAGCACCTGATTTTAAAGCTACTAAAGAATGTGGAAATGGACTTCATGGATTTCTATGGGGAGAAGGTTATGGAAATCTAGCTTCTTGGAATGACACTGATAAATGGCTTGTATGTGAAGTTAATAAGAAGGATATTATTGACCTAGGAGATAAAGTTAAATTTCCGAAATGTAAAGTTGTATTCTGTGGTAATAGGAAAGAAGCAACGGATTATATCATTTCAAATGGAGCACAAGGAAAAGCTGTAATTGGAGCTTATGTGATTACTGGTGATAATGGAACTTCTAAATCAGGACATTATGGAACTTCTACATCAGGATATTATGGAACTTCTACATCAGGATATAATGGAACTTCTAAATCAGGACATTATGGAACTTCTACATCAGGATATTATGGAACTTCTACATCAGGATATAAAGGAACTTCTACATCAGGATATAATGGAACTTCTACATCAGGATATAATGGAACTTCTACATCAGGATATAAAGGAACTTCTACATCAGGATATAATGGAACTTCTACATCAGGACATTATGGAACTTTGATTATTAAGTATTGGGATGGAGTTCGATATAAGGTAGCAGTAGGGTATGTAGGAGAGAATGGGATTAAGGCGAATGTTCCTTATAAATTGAATGAGAAGCATGAATTTGTGGAGGTAAAATAACTCTTGACATTCTAGGAACTTTGGTATAGATTGTAACCATGAAAACATACCAAGTATCGAATCTTCCTGATCGCTGCCGTTTTATTATTCCCACGCAAAGAGATACTATGCGGAGATTAGAAATTGTGAAAGTTACCGAATGCTCTACATTGATTACTGGTCAGAAACGAGACAGTATTAACGATTCTTGGAATACATTTAGAGACTATATTGCAAATTCCGTAACTGTTGTGATTGATGATAGTTTGCTTCCTGATGAGATTGTTGAGATTGCTAGAGAAAAAAATGAGGAAATTTCTGATGTGCAAAAAGTGAAGGGAACTAAAGGTAAGAAACGTACAGAAGTAAATTTGATTATCACTGATGCTCCATTCACTATTAAAGAAATTTCGATTGCTTCTAGTGTTTCTCCTGCTCTTGGTTATTTGCGGGTGATGGAAATGGTAAATGCTGGAACTGTAAAAATGGTTTCAGAAGGTGGTTTTGCAAAAGGAACTCGTGGAAAAGTCCCTGCACAATTTCAAAAGATTTAAAATAATCCTTGCAATCTACCCAAACTTCTGCTATCCTTTCTACATCATGAAAAACGAAACACTACAAATTCTAAAAACTCTTCGGGGAAAACTCAAAGATCAAACTCGAAACTGCATCGACCATATTGAGAAAAGTGAAACGGATGAAATTGGGCAAATTCACATGAACAATTTTATGATTGGTTCTATCGTTCTTGGTGGTCTTACAATCGCTCTAGGAGAAACTATCAAAGAACTCTCTGATGATTCTAATGAGTGAATTAAAATTCCAGGGAATAATTCTTGACTACAAAGAAAAAAACTGATACCTTTAAATCGTAAAAATTAACAACAATTAGAAAACTAAAATTATGGGACTTGACCAATATTTATACGCGAAGAAGTATGTTGGAGGATGGGAACACTCTGACGAAACGGATCGGAACCTTTACAATAAAATCAAGAAAATTATGGGTCTTGATAAAGTTGTTTGCCAAGATTCACCAAGTCTTACTGTAAAAGTGACTGTGGCATATTGGCGAAAGGCTAATGCAATCCACAATTTTTTTGTAACTAATGCACAAGATGGTAAGGATGAATGTCAAGAATCTTACGTATCTCGTGAACTGTTGCAAGAGTTGATTGATGCTTGCAAAACGGTTATCGCAAGTAAAGGAACTCCAGAAGAACAAGAAACTATTAAAGAAAATTTGGAACCTACTCCTGGCTTTTTCTTCGGCTCTACTGAAATTAATGAATGGTATTTTAGGGATTTGCAAGATACCGTAGAAACATTGGAACCACTTCTCTCTACTCCAGAATTAAAAGATTTCGATTTCTACTATCAAGCAAGTTGGTAATACTATGAAACCTTTCAATTTCGAAAAACGCAAAGGTAGGAAGATTGTAGTCAACGGAACTCAATGGAAATGGACTTGTAGTAGAGGAACTGTAAGTTTGGAATCACGCTTTATCCAACCAAGGAATATGATGCGGTTAAACATCTTCCTGGACAATTGAGTGTGAAGGTGGATGAAACTGTAAACGTAATCGTAGAGAAAAAACTCGTAACTATTTTGTAATTATGAAACCTGGAAAATATTATGTTGGTGATTTATGTTACGTTCTACATGATGAATGGGAAGAACTATGTAACTTGATCGTTAATGGTTATAATTGTTTGGAAGGAGAATTCACTTTGAAAGATGGTCGTAACTTTGCTATATATAACACGATTTATGGTGATGGTAGTTATTCAGATGATCGTGGAAACAGTTATATGGTGGATTCCGGTAGTATTGGGTGTATTCTACTTTCTGATATTGATCAAAGTAACGATAAAAATCAAATCAGATTAGGAAAAATTATTGACTTTCCGTTTGAATTTGATACATTTTCTGAAAATTCTGTATTGGAATTTGGGGGAATAACAATTAACTTAGAATAAATTATGGGATTAGATTTTATTGGTTCAGATGTGCATTTCAGTTATAGCGGATTTCATTTTTTCCGTATTGAACTCGCTAAAAGTATTGGAATTGATTTAGAAAAGATGGAAGGTTTCGGTGGGAATATTTCTTTTGATACTGTGAATGATGGTATTAAAGATTTCCTTAACCATTCGGATTGTGATGGGTATTTAAATCCTTCCCAAATGAAACAAATTATTCCTCGATTGAGAGAGATTGTTAATACTTGGGAAGATTCTGATTGGGAAAAGGAACGCGCATTGAAACTTGCGAATGATATGGAAAAGTTGGTGAAGGAAAAGAAGAAGTTGAAATTCTGTTAAAATTTCCTTGTGGTTTCATGAATTTCTGATATAGTATTTTCATGATGGGAGTGGGTAGGTGAAGGGGGAGAATAAGGGAGAAAATAGTAACCTACCCACTCTCAATGATCTTTGAAAAAAAATTTAATACTTGGTGGATATAGGAAAACGACCTAACTTTTTGGCGAAGCTTGTGGATGAATCGTTTCTACACAAGATACCTAAAAATATCCTTTATGATTACATACATTCATTGGTAGCAAACCTTAATGTGAATGGAATGTGAAATGTAACGGGCTAATGCAAATGGCCGTTAGTAATTAACAAATATTAATTTAATTCATGCTGGCGTGGCGAAATTGAATTTCTTACTAAATAGTATAAATAAGAAATAGATGGGCGTGTAATCCAAAAGCAGAGATAACGGTCTTAAAAACCGTCCAGTGTCGGGGCAGGACCGACTACGCCTACTTTTCCATTTCTATACTTTATGGAGCATTTGTGACAATACTTTGATCTACTCCATATTTCAGTGTTGCAATCAGGACACAAATGCTCTTTAACTGTTTTGATTCCATTTTCTCTCTTTGATAATACGTCTTTATTTCTTCTATAATTTGGCGTAAGAGCATGGCAATTACAACATAAAAGTTGTAAGTTGTTTACCTCGTTATTACTTCTATTACCGTCTATGTGATGTAATTCTAAAGGAATGTTCCCACCTTTCCATTCTGATAATCCACAATCTTCACATTTATGCCCTCTAAATTTAATAAGATTGGGTTTAAGGTTGGAATTCTTTGAATAATCTTTCCAATCTTTTAATTGCTTATCTTTACACCAACTTTGTTTTGTCCAATGTTCGCATAATAAATTCAACCGATATAATTGTTTTTGCATATGTTCATAGTTCCCTCCTGCTGGTGTTAATCCAAATCTCCTAAGTAACTCTGCCATACTAAACACTTCTTTAGCTGCTATTATAATATCATCGTCAGTATATCCCTTTCTGAACGTAGTATTACTGTTGTATCCCTTACTCAACCAACTTTTAATAGTTGAACGTGGTATGTTTAATTTTCTTGATATTTGGCAAAGATTTAATCCATTGTGTTTTAATTCGACTGCTTTATTATAATCTTGTTTTGTATAATTTCTGTATCCCATAATTATATTTAACCAAAAGTGGTGAATTTTAAGACTTAAAATATTTGACATCCTTTGAAATTTCTGGTATGTTTCTCGTATGAAAACTAAAGAACATCTCGAACAAGAACAGAAAGAAGGTAAATTTGTTTTGTGGTGGTTTGCTTTTATATTCATTGAAAATATTTGACATCCTTTGAAATTTCTGGTATGTTCCTTATATGAAATCCAAAGAACAACTTGCACAAGAACAGAGCGAAGGTATTTTCTGTCTATGTCTTTTCGCTTTTATATTCATTGGACTACCTTTGATTGGTTACATCATTACTTTATTTAAATCTTAATATGAATAATTATCTTGGTGAATTTCCAGTAGACATTTCAACAAATCCTTATGTAAACCATACGCCTTCGGATTGGGCAATGGAGTATATCGCTGCATATGGACAAATTGACGGTGCGCATCATAAACAATGGGTGCTAGATCAAGTTGTAAGAATATTAAAAGGAACTCCTGTTATCATTAAAGAAGCAAGATGGGAAAATCATGCTCCTGAACTTCGTTTTAATACTGACAAACCTTCAAAAGAATACATAGAATGGGTAATGGAAATGAAAGGTGAAGGTAATGAAGAAGATGGATACGAATATGGTTATGATAGTGGAATAGCTCCTTAATAACCAAAAACAAAATTAAAAACGCCAGAATCTCAAATAAAGGGATTCTGGCGTTCTTGTATTGATTCGTATATAAAAAGGCTACAATGCCCGTATAAAGCGATTACAAAGGCATATTAGAGACTGCTTTGATAATCCGTTTCCTCACAATCGTTTTCATGTTGATAATCTGCTTTGTCTCAACTTCTGGAATTACTGTATTACGAACCCAATTGCGCATAGTGAAATCAGATTCAAAATTCGTAGGATCAATCGCCAAATAACTTTCCAATTTATTTTCCTTTACATAACTTTCAAAATCGGATTTGTCAGTAGTTAAGAATGGATGCCAGATTGTATTACTTCCAAATTGCGACTTCAAAGGAATAGGTAAATGCGCTTCCTTTCCTTTGAAAAAATTCATATAGTGAGATTCTACCGAGTCTAAAAGGTGATGTGCCATGATTAGATTGGTATTATGAAAGTGTGCATTAAAAGCGTTCAATCTTCCTTCTCTGGATTCTGCTTCATTCTCCAAAGGTCTATCTGCTCTAAGTAAAACCAGAGGAATATTAAAATCATTACAGAATTTTACAGCACAATTCTCAGCTTGAAAGTCATTATGGTTTTCAGATAAATGATTAAAATGAAATACAGTGAACTTCTTATACGCTTGAAACTTTAGAAAATGTGCTACTGCCAATGAATCCACACCGCTGCTCAATCCAACTACAAATTCCTTGGGCAAAAGTTTTCGAATGTATTTGATCATGGTAGGATTTTATCAGAAGGTTTCATAGGATGCAAGAAAAATCCCATCGCAGAATTAACTACGATGGAATTTAAATTGGTCCTCCATCTCGGTAACGATCCGAGGAAATCGCAGATTTATGAAATCTGTGCTGTACCAATCTAGCTTATGGAGGATTTGAAATCTTTAACTACTTATACTTTATCAGAATTTTTTTGTTTTACAAGAATTATTTAATTTATTTTATGAAATTTGGTACAGCCAGTTGGGATCGAACCAACATACTCCAATTACACGGTTTACAAACTTTTTTAATTTGAAGATCGCTTAGAAGGCGATGGTGATATGGCTGCATATTTTTAATTTTATTTAACCTGCTTGGAAACTTGCTACGATGATTGAGCAATTTTTTATACAAGGTTCGTATAGACGTTTGCAAGTGGAGATTTTAGGATCGAGCCAAACATTACTTCCACATCCAGAATTCAAATGTTTTGCTGCGTATTCCCGAGCCGCTTTTACGCTTGGTGCTTTAATTACGGCTGAATCATACTCATCATATTCCCATTCATCTTTTCTTTGTATTTTGTAAAGCATATTATTGCAATTCGTTTTCGATATATTTTTGAGGGTTGGAGAAGTAATCGAATTTTACGGAACCTACGAAAATACCGCAAGAAAGTTTATTACAGTATTCGAAGTTCACAGTATCTTTTTCGATTGATACGTGAGTAATGATAGGTTTCAATTCTTCTCGGCAGATAGAATGTAGGTAAGGCATCAGATCGAACTCCAACATTTTTTTGATGCTGTTTACTTTCTGTTGGTATTCGTATGCTCTTACTAGGGTTTCTTTATTCATGGTGGGAAAATACTAAATGATTTCTAAGTGATTGTCAATAAAGATTTTCACTAAATAATTGTCGGGTATCTCCACCACAACTACGTGTTATTAATAATTCTATAGTTGAAATATTAACAGTTCTATAAAACATCAAGTTTTATATATTTACGGTATGAACCGATGGGTGGACTGCGCCATCCTCTACTCCCTTAAAATCAGGAGCTACTTTTCTCATTATATTATAAGCACCATTTAGATCAGCGTTTATAAGAGTTCCGTTATTGGATTTAAACATACCTCTTTTGATTCTTCTACCTTTATAGTTCTCATGTTTTTCTATTGGTTCATTATCTAGGAATGAGCATTTAGAAGTATAAGATTCTTCAGTTCTAGTAGTATCTATTCCATTTAGTTTACATTTATATTCTATCATATTGATGAAAGTATGGAATGGTATGTTAGTAAAATTCTGATTATTTCTTTTACCGATATTAATGTCTTGTTTCCAATTTTGGTTATATCCTATTATGAGTTTAGATATGTCTCTGGAAACTAATTGATTCACTAATAATATTGATGCTTTATGCATATAATCATTAATTTTATTGTTTCTTTTATTTGTTAGTTTAGTTATTTTATTTGTTGTATATTTAGGCTTTTTTAATTTAGATTGATATTCAGCTTTCTTTTTATTATAGTATTGATTTATGGATTTTAATGGTTTTCCGTTAATGGAAATAGGAGATAAACAGTCATTAAAAGCTACTGTGGCTAAGTTATTTACACCTAAGTCAATGGAAGCCAATTTAGTTCCTTTTTTGATTTTAGGTTCTTCTACTTCGTATACAACTTCTATTACGAAGTTAGGATTTCTTGGTATTAATCTAACTGCTTTAATGTCTTTATATTCCGTTAATTTAGTTTTGATTTCAATATTAGTATCACTTAATTTGATAGTTCCTTTCTTTTTAAATGTTGTTTTATATATAGCATCTTTTGGATAATGAATAATATTTTTACCCTTTTTAGAGTTTTTATAATTAGGTGGTTTAGGACAAGATAAGAAGTTAGTAGGATTCTTTTTATATTCTTTTAGAGCAGCAAAGTATGATCTAAAGTTAGTATCTAGTTGTTTTACTATTTGGTTACATACTTTTTTAGGCAACCCACATTCATTCCATATTGGAGTAGCTTTTATAGCATGATACATTGGCATTAATCCAATGTATTTTTTATTTTCTGCATAATGGTTATTTGTGATATAAAGAAGGCTATTATATAGATTCTTAGAACGAAAACATAAATCATGTATTTCATCATAAAATTTATGACTTTTCTTTATGTTATGTTTCTCTACTAATTGCATTACTATATTATTTAGTGTAGATATACTTATTTTCTTGACTTAAAATGAAAATATTTTTAAAAATAAAACTTGATTAACAATAATAAAATGTTGTATTAATGGAGACTAGTCACTAACACTATTCAATTTCATCTTCAAAAATTGTAGCAGGAGTGAAGAGATTTGCAATCTTTAATTTCTCAATCAGTTCATTTTTTGTGCTACCATAGATTCTTGTTCGAGTGATTGTAATTCCATGTTGATTAGTAAGGGTGAATGTGCGAACTTGGGGAACGCCTTGATAGAATCCCCCAATATATTCATAAGTAATCTTTCCTTCGGGATCAACTTCGATAACCTTAAAGTAATATCTGCTCATCTAATATTTTCCATTAATGAAATTGCTAACATAAGAGCGGCAATTTCATCATCCACATCTTTAACAGCCTTAGCATTGATTGATATGTCAATATTATCCAACATCTCACGGAACATCTTTCGATCAATACAAAGTTTCTTCAACTTTCCAATTTGTTTTTTATATTTCATGGAGGTATATTACTAAATTATCATAAAATGTCAATTAATTTTCTTTAAGTTGATTAAATATAAATATGAAAATTTGTAATACTTGTAAAAAAGAAAAAAGCAAAGAAGAATTCAACAAAAGGGGAGGAAAATGTAAGAAATGTTTGTATTTACATACAAAAGATAAAAGAAAACCTTATACTAAAAGATATATAGAGAAAAATAAAGAAAAGTTAAAATTGAGAAATCAAAAGTATTATAATAATAATACAGAAAAGTTAAGAGCAGTAGGAATTAAAAATTATTTTAAAAATCAAGAACATAATTTAAAAAAGAAACGTGAGTATTATATCAAAAACAAAGAAGAAATTAAAGCAAAACAAAAAACATGGAGAAGTAATAATAAACCATATCTAAACGCATATCGTAAAAATAAAAGAGAAACTGATAATAATTACAAGTTAAGATGTGCGTTAGCTTCTAGGATTCTTACAGCAATTTATGCACAAAAAACTACTAAATCTAAAAGGACATTAGAATTAATAGGATGTTCTTTAGATGAATGTAGACGCCATATTGAATTACAATTTAAAGAAGGTATGACTTGGGAAAATCATTCTTTTGAAGTGTGGCATATCGATCATATTAAACCTTGTGCATCCTTTGATTTAACTGATCCTAAACAACAAGAAGAATGTTTTAATTATACCAATCTTCAACCTTTATGGGCAGAAGAAAATTTAAGCAAAAGTTCAACACACAATTTCCATATTATTTAATTTCGTGCAATTCATCAGCAAAAACCGCTAAAAGAGTTCCATCTTCTGCTTCTGCATCAATTAAACCAACTTGATCAGCCTTCGATGTAACTGTACAAACCTTTCCATTCCATTTCGCATTAGGATTCTTGCAATGTTGAATGATGTATTTCTTACCGATTTCAATTTTCATTTTTTGTATAAACGATGCGATCAGACTCTTTCACTGTCATACCAATCAAAAGTTCCGCAAGTTCAAATCCACCACCACGTAAAGGTTGAACATAATCACCTTCTATAATGATTTCATCTTTATTCTTTCTGTGGTATCCTATGTTAATTAGTTGTGATTCTTTCATACTAAAGATTTCCGTTCTACTTCTACTAAGGTTTCAGTATCAGTTTCTTCCCGAAATTTGCTAGTAAGATAAACAATATCAGTATTTCGAATGTAGCATAAATCCACAAAAGGACAAGTGCCAGTATCAATATAAATCAATTGAATATCTTCTGGCATTCCCTTAGTATTAAACTTCGGAAACAATCGAACAGCAAGTTCTTTCGAAATTCGGAAGTATTTATGTTTACCTTTCATGATGTAGAAAGATTACCAAAACTTTCTGGAAATGTCAATCTTTAATTTCGACTTGTTTTTTCTTAGTCAGATCAAGATATTTACTATCCAAGCTAACAGTATCGGTTTTAATATCAGCTTCCCACAATTCCCTACCACCATCATAAGATTTAAATACTGTTCCTACTTTAATAAACTCAAATGACTTTTCAAACTTCTTAACCAACGCAAGTTTTTCCTTCTCTGTAAACGTCTCATACAATGCGTTAGAAACATCTTCATCTTCATAATATATCCATAGAGGAACTTTTGTAGGAGCAGTAATGTAGTATTGAGATTCTTCCTCTTCCTTTCGCCGTTGAAGAATCATATTATACTCTTCTTGCGTCAAATCATCAAGTGTTTTCAATTTTGTATTTTTCATATTATTCAGTTCTATTTTTCAATTCCGCTTCGCAATATTCCAAGTTCTTTTTACATCTTTCCAGCAAAGTAGGATTTGAATATTTCTCTGTTTCAACTCGGGGAATGTTTTTCTTATACCATGCAATTGATTTTTCGATTTGCTTCATAGTCGCATCGGAAATATCAATGCTAGTATCGTTGTGTAGTGCTTTCATAGTTCGGTTATCTTATAGAAATCTGGTAAGAAGTCAAGAATTATTTCACTTCCACAAATTCATGCTTCTCATTCAATTTATAAGGAACATTCGCCTTAATACCATTCTCCCCTACATACCCTACTGCTACCTTATATCGACTTCCATCCAAATACTTAATAACCAAAGTTCCATTATATCCTGATGTAGAAGTTCCTTTATATCCTGATGTAGAAGTTCCATTAATTCCTGATGTAGAAGTTCCATAATCTCCTGATGTAGAAGTTCCATTATATCCTGATGTAGAAGTTCCATAAACTCCTGATGTAGAAGTTCCATAATCTCCTGATGTAGAAGTTCCATAATATCCTGATTTAGAAGTTCCATTATATCCTGATGTAGAAGTTCCATAAACTCCTGATGTAGAAGTTCCATTATATCCTGATGTAGAAGTTCCATAAACTCCTGATTTAGAAGTTCCATTATCTCCTGATGTAGAAGTTCCATTATATCCTGATGTAGAAGTTCCATTATCACCAGTAATCACATAAGCTCCAATTACAGCTTTTCCTTGTGCTCCATTTGAAATGATATAATCCGTTGCTTCTTTCCTATTACCACAGAATACAACTTTACATTTCGGAAATTTAACTTTATCTCCTAGGTCAATAATATCCTTCTTATTAACTTCACATACAAGCCATTTATCAGTGTCATTCCAAGAAGCTAGATTTCCATAACCTTCTCCCCATAGAAATCCATGAAGTCCATTTCCACATTCTTTAGTAGCTTTAAAATCAGGTGCTTCTACTATTCCTTTTTCTTTCCATTGAAATCCTCCATACGACTTCAATTCCGAATTACATGTTCTCAATACCAATACTTTTTCAGTTTTCATACTTTTAAATCTAACAGAAAGTTTCAGATTTGGCAAGAACTATTTTAATATACTTCGATTTCAATAGTGGTTTTAAACGGCACATCACTACCCATTACAAAATATTTTCCAAAAATTTGCATAAGTTCCCACATTGTCCATTTCGACCAACCATCTTTATCTTCCTTTGGTTTTGTATATGGCAACGAAGGAAATTGCTTGTAGTATTCCTTATGAATATCCTTGCCATATTTCGTAAGTCGAACTCTTACAGTATCGTTAATGTTCACGTTAATTTTAGTTTTCATATCACCAATAAACCTCTACGATATATTCACCAGCGTTAATCACCTTTTCTTTGCACATCCAATCGAGAATCTCTTGAAGGCAATATTCCACATTTCCATCTTTCAAATCTTCAATTTCCTCATCTGTAACATTTCCATCAACATCAAAGTAATGTTCTTCGTCGTTGAACCACACTTCATAAGGAATACATTGGTAATCAATATCAATCTTTTTCTTCTTGAAAAATTTATTGATATGTTTATCCAACTCATTATAATCAACTTTAAATACCGTAGCTTTTGTAGTTTTCATGGTTTAAATATATCAGGAATTTTGAATATTGGAAAGCAAAATATCTTCAAATTCTTTTGGTATAATCACATTAGAAAAGTATTGCGCACCATAGAACATTTTCGAGACTTCTTCCATAGACCAACCTGCAATACCCGTTCCGATTTTTGTGGTTAGAAAAGTAAGTTCAGTATGTTGAAAAGCGTAATGAAGAAAACTTGCAATGCTTAGTGTCAATTCTTGTGGAGAAACTTTCACTAATGATTGCGATTCTGTATCAAATTTCAAAGTAGGGATAGCATAGCAACTTCCTGTTCTACCTTCTCCTTCACCCCATACTGCCCCAAATTTCTCATAGGCAATTCTAGCGGCTCCTCCCATATGAAAACCAGATTTATTACTTCCAAATACAAAAATTTCATTCTCATCCAAATTAGTAATGATTTCAGGAGTATTCATAAATTAATAAAAACTTGAGATTTGTCGAGGGTATCAACAGTTATATTTAAACCTACAAAAATCTAAATAATGTTAAAATATTCAGGATGTTTATAGTGGAACATTTCTCCCCCTAATACCCGTTCCAACTCATCAACAGAAGTTTTAATTCCAAATTTAAAACATCCACCACAGTTAAATGCTTCTTTATCAATTTTGATTTTCATAGGTGTAGATTAGTTTAGATTTTGGTTAAAGTCAAGAGTTTTTTAGAATTTCAAGTTGTTTTTCAAGTTCTGCAATTTTAGCTTGTTTTTGTGATTCTAGGATATTATTTTTATTCAGCCGATATTTAATTGCTTCTTGACAATCGCACAAACTTCCTTCTCGACCTAAAATTATAACTGGACGATATATAGAAATTTCAAATGTAGAATCATCATCAATAATATCACCTTCCACTAACTTATAATCATTTTCTACGTATCCATGTTCATATCCAGTATTTTCATCCATATCAATAGGAAGATCAATACAGTTAGCACAAAATACATCATTGAGTGGAACATAACCTTCACCAGAATCGACACCAAGCCAAATTGGAATATCATTTGGGCATGCTTGTAATATTTTGATAAGTTCTTTTGCGTTCATATTATTTTACCTTCTCGTAATAAACTTCTTCCACGATACGAGTTTTACGAATGACTTTTTTAGGTTCATTTACTTCATCAGGAAACCTACGAATACGGGTTCCATCGTCCCACGTATAACTATCCACTTTCTTAGGTTCTACTACATAATGTTCAATTCGTTCAACTGGTTCTCCGTTCAGGTATTCAACAACAAAAAGTTCCCCATCTTTTTCAAATACTCGACCTTCCCACACATTATCACTACTACTATTATGGTCATAATACATATTGTCAACATACCGAGCAGTTTTCAACCAAATTTTATAATCTTCAAGTTTCATAAGTTCACTTTATCTTTTTTGTGAGAACTGTCAAGAGAAAATCACCTCAATTTGTAGATGGTATATCCCGAAGTTTGTTTCACGATAGGATAATTCAGAGTGATTAATCCTTGCCAAGTTTTTCGAGACGTAATTCCATTCAATCGTTTCACATCATTCCTCACAGTAACATACGCATCACCTTTGCAATGTTTAATAATATCTGCCATTACTCGATTCCTCTCAAGAACATCCTCAATGACATTTAGAACGAACGTACAAAGAACTGTATCATATTGGAAATGTTTGGAAAGATATGGTTGATAATGAGGATCATATTTATCACAAGCATATCCAAGCATTTCCAAAAACTTCACATCCGTTCCTCTCCCACATCCATAATCCAAAATGTAACCTTTTAACAATCCATTATCGTGAAGATATTGAACTGGTGCGGAAAGCTTTGTACGCCCAATCGCAGTTAAATATGAGTGATCTTGCATAACTAGAACATTACCACAATTTTAGATAATGTCAACGATTATTTTGGTTGCATTATAATAGTATTGCAAATTAGATCAACAATGTCCAGATAAAAATGAGGATTATCATAGATAGCCACCATCTAACATCAGTGTATCCCTTCGGAAAGAAATTTTGCGAAGCCCAACCAATCATAATGCTAACAAAGAAGTGTTTGAAAAATTCATTCATAGTTCGTAGATATTATCAGAAGTTTTAGTTTTCTTCAAGAGAATTAATATACAATAGTGCGTTGATAATTGCACCGATAATCATAAACAACCACCATTCAGCACAATTAGCACCAAGAGGGAAGAATTTAGATGCAGACCAACTAATCAACAATCCAACAAATGCAAAATATAGGTAACGGTTCATAATTAAGATTTTTTAGAGGTTTTTTTCTGTGAAGAAGTTACAATGTTAGGTGTTTCAGGATCAACAATTACAGCGATTTTTTTCTTTGAAGGCATATCAAACAAAGAAGGTTGAGAATCCACAATATCATCAATACTTTTATACTGCCAAACTCCAGTAACAGAATTATACTCAGCAAATGAATGTTCAATGAGAATCTTGTGAAAATCTTGGGTATTCTTGTAGATACCAACGACATATCCGCCAAATCCTACCAACCCAATAATAAACGCGATTCCAATTCGTTTAAAAACGTATTTCAATGTTTTCATGGTTTTAATGTAGCAGAATTTTAAAGATTTAGCAAGAAATATCTACCAGTGATTCAATAAAGGTATCAATATCGAAGTGAAAATGAGAAAGAGGAACTACTTTATACCGATTGACGTAATACCTTTGTCCTCCTTCTTCGTTCTCTTCATAATACCAACTTTCAAAACCTTTAGTAGGAGGTTTACCAAATCCTTTATAGAATTCCAAGGTATTGTTATCAAAATTGAAAATGTATGCGTATTCACAAAACAATCCATCTTTGTAGAAATCCTTAGCATCTTCCAACCAAATGCTAACGCTATTAAAATCTCGACAATTCCAATTCAGATCAAAAACAATTTTGTGATTGTCATAGGAGTTTACCTTTCCATCAAACTTAATACTGGTGAAAAAGTTCCGCAATTCCAAAGGAGTATGTTCACAAGCCTTTTCGACAACCTTTCTCCCCAATTCAGTAGGGTGAGAATCACTATGGTTATACCAGCCTTTTGGTGCTTTCTTATTCAGTTTATATCCGACAAATCCTCGTGTGCTCATAATTTTGTTTCTAATGTTAAATTTTAAGTTTCTGCAATGGAACAATAGGAATATCATCTCCTTCGTTATCCGTCAACCAAAAATGATCCCCGTCGATAGAAATTTCTTGATTATCACCTTCTGCAAATTTCAAATAAAAACTTCCATGTTCGCCCTGATATTGACCATCCCAACAGAGAAAAAGAAATTCATTATCCGCTTCTCCGTTTAAATCCGAGATACTTGGATATACAATAACTCCTTCTTCAAGTTCAACAGCATAACAATCAAGAAGAATTTTATATAGTTCTTTTAATGATGTAGATTTCATATTTTAGAAAAGCATTTCTTGATACCATTCACCATCTTCATCTTGTTTGCAGCGAGGATCACATATAGCATCCACGCCTTCAACATCATAATCTTTGATAATGATTGGATGTCCACTATCATTAATCACATCTTGAACGCATCCACCAGAGATAATAATTTGAATTGGATTTTTCATAGGGTTAGAGTATACGTTTTTTTCTTTGAAGTCAATTATTAAAAATGGGCGATTGTCACACGATACCCACCCAATTCGAAAATACCATCATCCAAATAATCTTCCAAATCCTTATCATTCGCTCCATTTTCTAAGGCAATTTTTGAGAACAATTCTTGCGCTTCTTGATTTCCTTCATCATTATCCAGAAAAGAAGTTCCACTGATAATTCCAGTATCAATATTTTCCTCAATTACGTTCACAGTATTAATGTTTTTCATGGTGCTAATCTATACCAAAAATTAAGAAATGTCAACGAATTTTTTAATAATCTGAAAAATCTACTTGCATCCAACTAAAATCAATCTTCTCGAAATTTTCAGTCGGCAATTTAAATCCTTCCTGAACCTCCAAAACTTTGAAATCGCTCTTATGATCCATGCCACAAGAACCATTACAAGAACATCCAGAAGAATATGTCCAAAATAATTTTCCTTCCTTATTCACACCAACGCCAGAATATGAATGATTTCCGTATCCCCAATCTTCATTCTTAATTTCGGAAACGATTACCAACTCATCACCATTAAAGGTAGATTTCGGTAGAGATTCCCAATTTTCGGCCACGTATTCTTGTATGCTCATTTTATGATTTTTTTCTCCAATAGTAATTTCTTCAACAGGTTCGCAAAAACATTCAAACCCCAAATCATTCGATAGTTTCTTAGAAATACCATTCCAAAATTCCCAATGTTTATCTAAAGTAGGATCAGAAAGCGCAGCATATTGCATAGTTCCCATATGTTGAGTTACTAGAGAACATACCGCTTTTTTCTCTTCAATTGTTAGTTCAGTTTTCATGATTTTTTTCTCTGATATTAATTAAATTTTTCTGTAATTCGTTCGTTCCATTCATCCATTTCCTCCAAATTAATAATCCCCAAATTGAAGGCCAAATACAATACAACAAAAACATAACCTTGATTTTCTTCCGTCACCATACCTAGAAGATTTTCCAAAGTTTCTGTTACAATCTCTTTTTGCGATTTCATAATTTCAAAAGTATCAATTTTTTCTCCAAATGTCAAGAATTATTCTATAGCTTTTTTTTCTTTAGATAAACTTGAACAATACCAGAACCAAGGTTTCGAGATTTAATATCGTAACATTCCCCTTGTGCAAATACCCATCCATCAGTAGAAAGTAGAATTTCAGCCAATTCTTTTCTTCGCATGGTTTGTGTATAATTTTGTGGATTGTAGAAAAAATTTTGAGATATTGTTAGTTCATTTTTCATGATTCTGTGATATTACGATTTTTTTCTCCAAATGTCAAGAGTTATTCCACATTAAATTCCCGTACGCTGAAACTCCATTCTCCACCCAAAAATCCCCTAGCAGCTTTCGCCTTTTCACTGTTCACAATTTCCAAGGCTTTTTTCTCTGCTTCCTCATAACTAAGATACGCACTTCCTCCAATCACTGGCATTGAAATCGCAGTATCCACAGTAACATTAGAAAGGAAAATAATATAAACTTTTTGCATATCTCTTCACATTATCCAATTCATTACAAAAAAGCAAGATTTTTTTCTCTAATTTTTTCTCTGTTTTTCTTGGATATTTCTGCTCGTTTATCCATCCTACCAAATTCTCCACAAACCACAAGCACTAAATTATTTTTATTTTTCTTGACAAAAGCTTATAAAATATGGTAAAGTAAGTAAAATGTATTTTTTTAAAAGTGATATGTACAAGTTTGCTGTATGATAATCGGCTAGGTGGTTTTTCCCTCGATGGTTAAAAGATTACCAAAAACCTTTCCAAAACGCAAGAAAAATCTTTTTTAAAAAATACTTCTTGCGTTTTGGAAAGAGTTTGGTATGGTTGGTGACATGAACAACGAACTAATTGATTTCATTTCTAAAGTTGAAAAGTCACATTTTCGTACCGAGCATGATACTGGTGCAAATTATAACGCACTTTTTATTTGGAATTTGGTGCGTATGTATGCTGGACTGGAAAGGTTGCATAAAAAAAAACCTTCCTGCATGGTGCATTAAATGTAACCAATATCACGAAAATCCTTGCGAACGAGCATATTAATTTCAGATTTTCCTTGCAATCCAAACCAAAATAAAGTAAAGTTCAAACACTATGAAAAACCAAGTAATCGCAGTAATTGATTCCCTCCGCAAAGCCAGTGAGAATGGTGCTCGCTTCATGAGCTTCCTTTACACCACCAAAGGGACAGGCGAAACGTCCATCTACACTATCAACTTTGGCATCAACTATCCAAACGCTTGCGAGTCTGATAAGGCCGTTCTCGAAGCATACACGCCTACTAGTGACCTGGAAATCGTTGCCAAAGGTGAGATGCTCAAATCCCTCAATGAAACCATTACAGAGGGCGTAAGCCAATCCTATACTAACAAAGATACATTCACCAGTATCGGCAAAGGATTAAAGCAACATGTAGAAACCGGGGAAATTTATATTTGGGGTTTCGTTCAAAGCAAGACACAAGTGGCAGAAGCAACCAACCCTAAAAAGCCAGTCAACTCCAAACCGCTCACATTGGCTAAGAAAGCGATTGAAAAGGCTTGTGATTTTAAGCGCAACAAGTTTTCGCAATTCATTCTCAATCCTGAACATATCGCTGGCATCAAAGTGAACGGCGAAACGATTGAAGTTCAGGGAATCTAAAAATCTTCTAAGAGTTAGATAAAATATAGAATTTTATCCTTTGAAGTGGAATGAGGGACTCTAGGCTCCTCATTAGAACATGTAATTAAACATTAATTCTATATAAATCGTATTTTATTACAATTTATAGCCTATAA
>Ga0208109_1000176_pt1 | contig 24959 bp, 27 predicted proteins | sample CryBogCBH18Jul08_FD_184594 | JGI IMG/M metagenome (GOLD analysis project Ga0208109, IMG submission 184594) | Freshwater microbial communities from Crystal Bog, Wisconsin, USA - CBH18Jul08 (SPAdes) (version 2) | ecosystem: Environmental > Aquatic > Freshwater > Lake | place: Crystal Bog...
ATCAAGGTGGGTCAGCGTGAATCGGAGGGCAAGGTCCGTTATGTGCTTGCCTGGTGAACATCCTCGAGCCACGGGTCGCACACCTTGGCCCAGCTCTTGAAGGTATACTTCTCAATGGCCGCACGACGAGTGTCAATGTTCTTGGCAGCCGACTCGAGTGCAGTTGCAACTGCCCCAACCTCGAACGTGGGAGCATACAGACCAAGCGGCATTCCACCCGGAAAGTAGTAGCGCGAATCAGGCGTCGTCTTGATTGTGTCGCACACCGTATCATCGAGGAAAGAACCATAGCTTCCGACATCCGTCACCACCTGCGGCGCGCCCGTGTACAGGTGCTCGAGCTGGCAGAGACCGTATCCCTCGCCGTCACTGGTATTCACGCCGATATCCGACAGATTGTAGATCTGGTTGATTGTCTCGTCGTTAATGACATTGGGCGGTGCCGTATCCACGACCATCAGACGCTTTGCATACTCATCCACGGACAGACCATCCTTGGTCAGCGAATCCTGATAAATACGCTGAACGTCATAATATGCTCCCGACTGGGGGTTGACGTTTGTGACAATCAGGAGATGGGCATTCGGAACCGAGCCAGCCTTCAAGAGACGCACAAAGCCCATGATGGTCACATCAAGGCGCTTGCGCTGACTGTTGCGATTCATGTTCAGGTACACGAGTGCATCCGACGGAATCTTGAAGTTCGTGCGAAGAGATGCGCGCTCGCCCCGAGGCATGTTCGTAAACATGGTAGGATCCACGGCGTGCTCAATCACCTGCGGCACCACGCTACGATCCTTGACCTGGTACTTGCAGTACGTCTCGGCCCACGAATCCGTGAAGCAGTAAATACGGTCGGCGTGCTGGTTCATGCCGTCGATCAGACCCTGGTTGATACCGTGGTACACCTGGTCAACATAGAGCCAGATCTTGTACGGCGGCTTGCTGTCCTTATCGAGCTTCAGCGCCTCGAAGAACTTGCAGATGATCAGGGGGTCATTGTAGATCATGATCACATCCGGCGTCACAGTCTCCACATACTCCTTGATCTTGTTGAAGCCAAAGCCCTCCTCCTTGGGATCCTCATTCGCGGCTGCATCGTACGCGATGACACCCTCCGGGATCTTGCGGTGGCCGGGGCGATTCGGGTGGCGCTGGAATCCGAAATGGAACGTCTTAACCTTGGGAGCGAGAGACCCGAGCTGGCGAAGCATGTTGTATGCGACCTTGGAATACCCGGTTGTCTGATCAACGTGTGTACTGATAAAGAGGAAGCGCATGGTTTGCGTTTTCTCTTCCGTTCTCTATAAATCAGAATGTCTCACCAAGTGAACTCCATGCAGGACTATGTCACGCAGAAAAAGAGGCAGATTATTGCTGCCACCTACAATACCAGCCCGCCTCCCCCGAATCGCGAATACAACAGCATGTACCTTTCGGTCAAGGCAAATGCTGCGACCGTGTACACGAGCCGCCTGGCACCTCCGGCTTCAAACAATGTGAACAATGTCGCAATCGGTCCCGTTACGTATACGAGCTTGTGCTGCCTCACTGGACAAGCTGTCTAATTCGATCTTCTGAAAGACCTAGTACTGAAAATAATGCAGTAAATCGAGCCTTGTCGGCGGTGTCGTTTTTGAACGCATCCTTTATCACTCTTTTTTGTGCTTCGAGGTATTTGTCGATCTCTTCTGGAGTGTGAGAAACGACAAACAAGTAATCCCCCACAAATGAGGAACACGCCATACCATTCCTATCTTTTCCGTCACCTAGGCCTAGACCAGGTGGCATCTCCATTATTCTGAATCCGGCAGCAGCATACAGCTCAAGAGAGGCTTTTGTAAACTGTAATGTACTGATGTATGTTTTTTCACGGTACACTGCAATTGGTGCTCTCTCTAGGAATTTAGCTTTGAGGTATTCTTCGAACTCTGCGCGTTCGCAGGAACTTCCATCACGCGAATTAAGCCAATTAAGAGTAAACGTACCGGATTCTAGATTGAAGTACACTCCGGCAAGCTCAACTAAAAGTTCACCGGCTCCATGGATTGTTGTTGCCTTTACACGCATGGCAAGTGCTGAATGATTGACTCCAATCTCGAGTGGCGAGTCCACCTGTGCAATCGCCAGTTGAACCGGTGACCCTGGTCCGGTCTTATACAAGATCCACGTGTACACACCTTGTGGTAACCCGCCGATGTCTTTGTAAAGGGGCATTCCGTACACGTAGTTGATATACAAGTCTTCTCGTTCGGGAGGGAACACCAAGTAACGTTTTCCGTTGGGCCATCTAACGGGTCTAGAAAAACACGGCATCGATGTTTTGTATAAAAGGTCAGGATCAACTACCTTGTAGCCTCGTTCCCAAACCTCTTGACATGCATCACGTGGCGGTGCTCGACCCATCGGACCTCTGCTCAACGAGAACCCTTCTTCCATTGCTTATTCGCATATAAAGAATCAGTGCGCCTAGATACAAATGCCAGGGGCGTTGATGCAACTGGTGTCCGTAGGGGCACAGAATGAACTGGTTAACGGAAAACCGTCCATGACTCATTTCCGTACAGTCTATCGCCGGCACACCAACTTTGCCATGGAACATATTCGCTTAACCTTTGGAACGTCCAACCTTGACTTTGCACCCACAACTAAACGACTCTTGTCGACACGCATCGATCGGTACGGTCAGCTTGTCAATGACTGCTACCTGGTCTTGACACTGCCGGATATTTGGTCACCTCTCGTTTCCGTCTCGCCTCCTCCCACCGGATATGATCCTCGATGCACGGCAATCGGATATGAATTTCAGTGGATCAAGAACATTGGGTACAATTTGATCGATTACATTGAATTGACAATCAATGGTGTCTCGATCCAACGTCTTAACGGCGAATTCCTCAAGTTTTATTCGTACTTTACCCACGATGCCGCCAAGCGCATCCTTGTCGACCAAATGATTGGAAATGTGCCCGAAATTTATGATCCGGCAAATGCATATGACCGCCAAAACCAATACCCTCATGCAATCGCCGTCACTAGCACGACTGGCCTTGCCGCACCCATGACCACCGTGCCTGAACCGAGCATCCGGTCCCGTCAACTCATCATCCCTCTTCATTTCTGGTTTTGCGAAAACCCCGGACTGTCTCTTCCGTTGATTTCCCTCCAGAATTCCGAGGTCTTTATCAACGTATCGCTCCGTGCCGTTCAGGACCTGTATACGATTATTGATACGAACGCGTCGTCGCCTACGTACGGTCAGCGCATCGAGCCGGCTGGATTGTACCCGCTTCAGTTGTTCCTCTCGCCTCCTACAGCTGCCGGTGCGCCCAGCAATCCGTCGGTGACAACCTTTTTCTCGGATCCCTACCTGGAATGCAACTTCATTTCCCTCGATGATACGGAGAGCAACCAGCTTGCCGTTGCAGACCAGACGTTCATGTTCAAGGAGGTCCGTACCTTTTCCAACACGGGACAGTTTGGACCCAATACTGAAATTCAACTCCCGGCTTTCAACTTGGTCACGCGTGTCTTTTTCGCCGCGCGTCGTACCGATATGGAGTTGAACAATCAATGGGATAATTACACGAACTGGCAGAACCCCGATCGCGCACCCTTTACGCCGAATACATTGAGTATCGCCTCGTCTCTCTATTCGAGCGGACAGTACCAGATAACGTCTGTATCGCCGAGGGACAGCGTGATCGACGGTGTCATTCTTTTTAACGGCAAGGATCGGTTCTATACCAAACCCGTGTCGTACTTTTCCCTCTTGCAGTCGTATCGCCACACAACCGGTACTTCGTCATCCGTTCTCCCGGGCGTATACATGTACTCCTTTGCACTGAACAATGATCAGTACCAACCGAGTGGCGCCTTTAATGCGAGTTTTATCGACAAGGTATCGCTGCGTCTTACACTTCAGCAGCCTCTGCCATCCAGCACTGCGATTGCCGGTGCGACCCAGGTTTGCGTTCTTCGCTCCACCGTCTTCAACCAGAACCCCGTGATCATCCCTGCTGCAAACTTGAATCTTATCAATCCGACGACAGGAGCACTTTTGTATCCGCCGTCCGATGTCGTGACAGTTGTGCAAACGTCGACTGGGTCACTTTTATTCAATTACACCTACGACGTGATTACATACGTTGAGTCCTACAACTTTATCCGGATTGTCAGTGGACTGGCAAATCTCGTGTTTGCAACATAACAATGGATCAGCACGTTCCAGCTGTGGGACCAGTTACCGAAATCACAGTTGCCCAGATCAAGACGGCCAAGGATACCGTTGATGTCCTTGATTTGATTCCAAAACTGTGTGGCGGCGTTGTCAAATTCGAGGTCCAGCCCATCTACACTCAAGTCCGGACCAAGAAACTCCTGACAACGTCGGAAGATGAAGACAAGCAGGCGGGGTTTCCGGCAGTCCAGTTCTATGTCGAATACACGGACAAGGAAGGCGGGCATACCGATTCATACAAGACAACAGAGACTGTAACGCTGGGCGAGTACAATACATGGGGACAGATCTTGTGCGCGCCCCAGTCTATGGCCTATCAGTTAAGCGTGTGGGCAGCCATTGGTGTCATGGGATTCTTGGCCATTGTCTTGTGGGTCGTCAATATCATCTATGCGTGGAAGATCTGGGACACAAACACGAAAAACTTTGATGCTGGATTGAATTCGTCAGATAGCCGGTTCAGTGACGTTGGTAGCTTCTTTGCTCGAGTCGCATCCTGGGTTTCTTCGCCCGTGTTCAAGTTCTTTATGGCAATCATGGCAGCTACGGTGCCCTTTGCAACTGCCTTTGTCGACATTCTCTTTTACTTCTTTGTGATTGCCCCGGGATCCAAGATGGTAGGAACAGAATCTATTGTCGACGGGAAGTAATGATTGAACTTCACTGGGTTGTGGGCGGGCTTGTGACGGGTCTCGTCTTGTCCACTGTTTTTATTCCACCCACACGCATTGAGAAACGTGTGCCAACTCCGACGGATCCCTCGACTGTTTATACGACGGATACGGGATGTGTTCGTCTGACCCCGGTTGAAGTTCCGTGCACAACCGAGCCAGAATCGTTCAATCTTTTAGCATCCTTCAAGTAATGATCACCCAAGTACTTGAACGAGGAGCATCGTTCTTTTCGTTCATTATTGGGCTGGGAATCGCAGCCCTGCTTTTCCACCGTAATTACGAGACCAAGACACAACTTGCAGTCCCGCTCCAAGATGCAACGACCAAGGTAAGTCAGTTTGACGGAAAGTGCTATCGCTTCCGCGTCGAGGACGCATCTTGTGAATTCGCGTCTTCCTTATAAACAAAAATGGACGACGCAACATCCCTTGACGCACTGCTTCCTAGTCCCCAAGGTCCTCAATCGGCTGGCCCTTCGGTGCCGATGCCGTCCGGTCCCGGGCCCACATCCGGTATGACACCGTCGTTCAAGCCAACGCTCCCCGCGATGGGTTGGATGTTTCGGAACCTCAAAATCTACTTTTGCTTCTTCTTGGCGGCTGCACTCATTTCGCTCTCGACCCCCCGCAATCTCCTGCTCCAGTACTTTCCGAATGCATACACATCCGGAGGCGTCGTAAGTTACACGGGCGCGGCAATTCTCGGTGCTGCAAGTGTTGTGATTTCTCACCTCCTGGTTGTGTTCTTGTCGAGTATGGGCGTCTAAACACAATTTCTCCTATGTAGTCAATGTACAGGCAGCCGCCCGTTCGCGTGCATCCGCGTATTCTGTTAGGTGCGGGGCATATGCTAACGCCTGCATTTGTAGCGCGACACAAGATTACGCATGTAATTAATTGCGCATTCCCCGAAGATTCGCCCCTGTGGTTCCGGAAAAAGTTCCCGGATCAGTATGCGTGTATGGGTGCTCTCGATTCCGTCCATGTGCGGATTTTGGACTGGTACCCTCGCTTCGAGTCAACCATGCGCAAATTTCTCCGTGAATCAAATGGAACCATTTTTGTCCATTGTCAGGCCGGTATTAACCGGTCTGCCTATTTACTCCTCTTTTTCATGACGGTGAATTTCAATCAAGACTTTGGAAAACTCGTGCGGGAAGTGCGGAAATATCGGACCGTTTGTACCAACCCATCCTTTATGAAGGAAGTAGCAACGGTTCTGGCAGTTGGATAGTCGAAAACGAAATCTGTATTCGTAAAGAACAGGGAGATTGGCCCCCAACATTCTCCACATTCAAAATGACATCCTCTATCCTTTCCCCCACAATCACCCACCACCTCTTCTTCTGCAGCGAGCCCCAGTGCTCAAACCAAGTCAGCGCCTACAACGACATGTGCCTCGAGTGCGAGTGCGAGGCATCCACAATTTCCGAGTGCCCGGGCTGCGGCGACGTCACTGCCAACGGCTACTGCTACGACTGCTGGCAGGAGCGCTTCGGCATGGACGAGGAGCCGGTGAGCTGGTACAAGCCAATCTGCATGGGTTGCGACAATGCCTATGCGCGTGACGGCGGCGAGTACTGCGACGACTGTGCAAACAGGCACAAGTATCCCTTCCGTTACGTCTGCAGCCGTTGCGACGAGACGTTCCGGATGGCCAAGATGGCGAGTACAGACGAACCGATCTGCGGAGAGTGCCACCTCGAAGCGGCTGACATCGTGCAGACGTGGTGGCGCAGCGTTCGGGAGCCCAAGGCTCTGACACCGATCCGGATCCCCAAGCTCCCATGCGCAGATTGCGGATCCGTGCCTCCTGACGGACACTTCCCGTGCTACCGCGACGACGATCCTCTCTGCGCCCAGTGCGGGGAAACCACCTGCCTCGAGTGTGGCAACCGATTCGTAGCCGAGGCGCTCAATACATTGGCGGTCTGCCGCCCGTGCAAGCAGATGCTCGATGAGACCAAGCGCTACTGCCAGTGGTGCGACGGCTACTACAACCTCAAGTTGGGCGACGCGGAGAGGGTCCAGTGCTACGATTGCGAGAAGTACAGCTGCACGTGTGACGGTTCTGGCCGCATGTGCAACTTCTGCGCGGAGGAGTACAAGGAGCCGTGCCGCGGCTGCGGAGTCTACAGCGATCTGTGGACGGACGAGACGTACTGCCGCAAGTGCTACGTAGTTCGCTACGGGTACGAGTTCCCCCCGAAGACGGTGCCGCCCATCATGAACCCGGAGAACGTGTGCGAAGAGTGCGGCATGGAAAGCTTGACCGACTGCGACTGCAAGGTCGAGCCGGAGCGCAAGCCCCGCGGCTGTTGCGGCTGCTGATACCCCGGCTGCTAGAGAGATCCACAAAAAAACCTTTTTACATGGAACCGTCTATCAATATATGGCGCTATAGTCTAGTGGTTAGGACAGGAGGCTTTGAACCTCTTAACGCAGGTTCGATCCCTGCTAGTGCCAAACAGGTGTGTCCGAGTTGGTTAAGGAGGCAGGCTTAAGATCTGCTGGAGAAATCCTCGTGGGTTCAAATCCCACCGCCTGTATTCTTTTTTGCACACGATGCACAATTTCCGACCAAACGGTCTGATTGGGCATTCATGTAAAGTCCTACAGCAACGACAAGGAGTACTACAATCAAGATCCAAGCCCACGCCATTTACTTACGAGTCCGACGAGATTTGCGCCGGGTGCGACGACCTGCACGCCTGGCCGGAGAGCCTGGATTCGAAGGTGGTTGAGGATTTTCATTGTACTCGATGCTTGCAGGGAAGTTATTCTTCATTAGTTCATACAACGGTTCAGAGTCGCTGATAGATGCAAGAACGGTACCCCTTGATTCAACAGTGACCGCATCTTCGTCGATTTGAATCATGGTGTTTTGGTCAGCCGACGACTTGATCTGGTACGCAGCTGGCTTTTTGATCACAGAAAGCCCTCCCGATGGAAGATAGACCTTCGATCCCTTGTAGGAGACTGACGAGAGCTCATCGTTTATCAAAGTGATTTCCCAGTCGCCAGCTGAACTTTTAAAAGGCAACGGCATTACTTACTTACACGAATATCTTGAACGAGTGGTATGGACGTCTTCAAGGTCCGCAAGATTCGGGAAACCGGATCCTCATCGATGGGTACGCTGGACTCTGTTCATCATGACATTGTCCAGGGTCTCAAGGACTCCAAGACAAAGAAGGTAGAGTTAACGGAAGAACTCGAGGGTCTGCGTAAAAAGATCGAGGAAACACGAACGTCCAACGACATGAAAGTGATCTTGCAATGCTCGGAATGGGAAAAACGCGTGCGTGAAATTGAAGAGGAAGTGTCGCATCTCAATCCGATCGAGGGGTACTACTTGAAGAACATGGACATCTTGACGGAATACTACAAGCGATCGGAAGCCCCTAGTCTAGCCGTTGCTTCACCCAAGGATGCCAATACGTTCCTGAAATTCTTTGCCTCTGCTGCTCCTGCTGAAGGTGTGTCTCGCAAACAGATCTTTGACGAGTACGTGACACGCATGAAACTGTCGAACTGCCCGGATGTTGTCCAGCAAATGACTGAACACTGCAACCAATGCAATGTTGCGCGCGAAGAAATCAGTTCCGAGGGAATCTTGGTCTGCCCGAACTGTGGATCGGAAGAGTATGCTCTCGTGGTTTCGGACTTTCCCTCCTTCCGGGACCCGCCCAAGGAACGGAACAATTATGCATACAAGAAAATCAACCACTTGAATGAGATTCTGAACCAGTTCCAAGCCAAGGAATCCACCATGATCCCGGAGGAGGTCATGAACGAAGTGGTTCTTGAAATCCGGAAACGGCGGATCAATAACATTGCAGACTTGACGGAAAAGGAGATTCGTGAAATCTTGAAGAAACTGGGCCGATCCAAGTACTACGAACACGCCGCCCACATTCTGTCGCGTTTGAACGGGAATCCACCACCGACCATTACCCCGGAAATCGAGGAAAAGGTCCGCAATATGTTTCAAGAAATCCAGGCACCGTTCCTGCTGTATTGCCCGAACGACCGGACCAATTTCTTGAGCTATTCGTACATCTTGTACAAGTTTTTCGAGCTGCTGGATCTCGATGAGTACAAGGTCTACTTTCCGCTGCTCAAGTCACGAGACCGACTGATCGCGCACGATCACATCTGGGAGAAGATCTGTTCCTACTTGAAGTGGGAATTTATTCGAAGCGTTTAGTAAATGCCGCCACTTGAAGTGGGAAAGCGGTATTTCGTGACGCCGAAGAAAAACGCCGACCCGTACAACACGAAGAAAATCATGAACAGTGTCGACATTCGAAAACCGCCCGTTGCAAGGTTTTTTGGTGGGAACGGATTCTTGTTTGACTCGGATACATCTGCAGGAGGAGTCCATACAGAACTCAAGAAACAATATTGGGTCTTTACGCCCGTGGATGGAGGAGATCCACTTGCAGTCGATGACAAAAATGATCCCCAACCTCTCGAGGGCGGACGTACCCGCAAGCGCAAGTCCCGCAAGTCCCGGAAATCTCGCCGTAGCCGTCGGTAATCCGAGGTTTTAACACATTGGGAGTCCATACACAAAATGTCCCGCGTAATTCAGGTTGCAGGGCGAATGATTGAACTTTCGGGGCTGCATGGTGTCTGGCTTGGAACCAAATTTCCATTCGGATCGCAGATCACGCTGTATTATACCAATGGATCCCCCACGCAGACGATCGACTATGAGTATGGTCAGTGGGAACAGGCTGAAAAGGATAGGAACATGATAAAGGCCTTATGCCCACGAGATCCGGTAAAAAGCAGTGAACGTCCGACGGGAGACACTGCACCCGGGGAACGTCTCCTTTAACACATTCTCCACCCTATCGCGAGACACGTACAATGGAGCTTCAATAAACACATACTTCTCGCCCATACGAGCAGCATCGGCTGCCTCGCGTTCGGATGTTCGGATAAAAAGATCGATACGGTTGTTTTCATCGGATAATGTACGGAGCTCTTCTGCACTAGGCATTACTTGAGTGTGCGTAATCTCGTTAAAATTACTGCAAGAGTGGGCCGGGTGCCTGACGCTTCACAAACATCTGCTTCATTCTCTCCGGGCCGAAGGACTCGTCCACGACCATACGTACCACATCTGGATCGAACGTCTTGCACGAAAACACATCGAGGTACATGTCATTTGTCTCTTCACAAAAGTGGGCGCAAATGTTGGATGTCTCGATCAACTGAACCAGTGTGTACCCCTTCTTGTTTCCCTCTCCAAACATGACAATCTGGGGCTTGCCGAATGCAACCATATCAATCTCCTTGACAAGACGGTGTGTGAAGGTCTCGATGGTCCGAGGGCAACGGATCGTGTGAGGGGTGCAGCGGGCAACGTCGAGCATAAGATGGTATCCCCACGACATGATAGCTATATCTTCTCTCGTGAAAATGTAATGAAGTTTTCGTTTCCCGGGCGCGCCCCGGAAATCAATGGGCATGTCGTAAACCTCTTACTAAACATCGTAATGCTTGCGGTGGTGTATGCAATTCTAGGCGCAATCGTGTCAGTCTTTGTCGACAATCTGTTTCCAAAGTACTCGGACTCTTGGAAAGAGCTTCCTTCGTATCTGCAGGTTGCCGACGTCTTGTCTGAATATTCGATGCTTGCCTTGTTAGCGTTCTTTTCCTCGTATTTTGTAGATTATGTTGTCCCCTACTTTCCGATCCGTCGCGATCTCGAGACGTATGTGGAAGTATTTGGCGGGCGCATGGTCTTCATGTACGTAGTCTTCATCTTTGTGCAACGGGATTTAGATGAGAAGGTTCGGTTCTTGTACAGCGAGGTCTTCACTTCCTACGACGTCCTCCGAAAACAGCGGGAGAACTTCCAACGGAAGCCGAAGATTTGAGAGCAATCGCATAGAACGGGTAGTACAGGTAGGGGAAGAGGAAATCAATAAAGGCCCACAGGTACGAGCCATAGGTATCAAACGACAACTTGGCCGCACCGTAGTGGAAGATCAGCAGGGGAATGCTGCCCAGTAACACGAGGATAATCGTGTACAAACTCGTTCCGGCAACCACGGCCGTATCCACCGCAGACGTTGCCGTGTTTCCAACAGCCGATGCAACAGTGGGAACGACGGAAGACTTGCACATTCCGCTCGTTGAATCAAACACTTGTCCGGCGGGACACGGAACCGGAACTGGGGGAATACCTGTAGGTGCAGGTGTGCTCATTTACGTGATATCAGGAAATTTATTAGCTCACTCAAAGTAAAATGTCCACTGACAAGGCTGAAGACCGCAAAGATGCTGCAGTTCCCGCGCCGGTTGTTGTCGAGCCCCCGGCTGTTCCTGCACCCTCGTCATCCTCGGAGATTGCGACGGACTCCACGCTCTTCAAGAACTTCGATGCCAAGAATCCGGTTCCTACCATTCTTGCCGTGTATGCTCACTTCCAGACGCTCAAGGGAGTCACAGACGAGGAACGCACCAAGCTTCTGACAGGCGTTCTTGTCCACCTCGTGGACACGGCCCCGGGTCTCCCGGATGACAAGAAGGGCGATGCCAAGGCACTGATGCAGACACTTGTTCCCCACGTTATCCAGGCCATTGAAACCGTCAAGAAGGAGGTGGAGTCGCTTATCCCGCCCCAGCTCAAGGCGGTGGAGGCCAAGGTCAAGTCGTGCTTTGGCTGGTAATTACATGCAAGGTGCGCAAAACACACAATGGGCATTCCGTACTATGTTGCATCCCTGCTGAAAACTCACCGAACCATCCAGACCCGGTATGACACGTTTGAGTGTGATGTCTTGGGACTTGATTTTAATTGTTTTATTCACACAGTTCTTGACGACGCAGATCCGATCGGAAGCGTAGTGAAAGGACTCCGGACATACCTGGACCGTATCCGGGCAAAGACCATTGTGGTGGCATTCGATGGATTAGTCCCATATGCAAAGATGGTGCAGCAGCGGTACCGTCGATTCAAGAAATCTGACAAGGGAGTGTTTGACAGAAACCAGATTTCACCGGGCACGACCTACATGCTGGAGTTGGAGGCAGCCTTGCGGGCCGCGTTTCCGCATTTGATTGTATCCGGGACATTGGAGCGTGGAGAGGGCGAGCACAAGTTGTTCACATACCTGCGAGGGTACGAGGGCCCCAGGCGTCGCATTGCCATCTACGGGCTGGATGCAGATCTGGTCCTGATCGCATTGGCCCAGCACCGGTTGGGCGATATCTACCTCTTGCGTGATGACGATGCCTTTTCCGTGACAGCCCTGATTGCCGCCTTGCCTATGCCCGTCGACGACTATGTTCGCAAATGCATTCTCTGTTTCGGGAACGATTTTATGCCGACTTTGGGAATGTTCTCGTTGCGCCATCACGGTCATGCGCGGGCCATGCACTTGACACTTGAAAAGGCTGCTGAACAGGAGACGGCTGTCTTGGTCAAGTCCATTCCGTCCGAGGATGGGTATGCCCTCGAACTCCGTCACGGATTGCGTCTTGATGGTATATTGGATTGGAAGCCCGTGGTCCAGGCGTTTTGGAAGACGTATATGTGGACGCTCGAGTACTTTACGACATCTGAAGTTCCGGATTGGTGTTGGGTGTACCCGTATGCAGAGGCACCACTCGTCCAAACCCTTGTGGATTTCGACGAGCCGATGGAGTTTGAGTGGGAGTACCCGGACCCCCCATTTGGGATTGCCGAGCAGCTTGATTTCATTTTGCCCAAGTCGGGGGATTACCTGTATAGCGAAGAGACCGAGACACGGCCGTTATGGATGAAACGATTTGCATGGGAGTCTGACCCGTTGATTCACTTGCCATGGGATCCGGCGCGCCCACCTACTTCTGTTTCGGAGTGGGGGAGTAAAACACTCCGTAAATGATGAGAAACGCAGCGGCAAGGTTGCCGGCTGCATGATAGGTTTGCATTGCCTTGGGCATGATATCCTTCAGCATCCAAAGGTGCGTGCTGATAATGACTGCAAGTCCAACATACACAGCCCAGACGTTCATTTATCTTATTGCAAGCGAAGAACTCCGCCGACGAATCGGAGTTTCCTTCCTGATGCCTGCTGCTGACGAGGGCGCAATGACACTTCAGTGGCCGCAGTCACCTCCATATCCGTAATGACCACGACATCCTCGGCAATTGATACTTCAAAGTTATTGCTTCGAGAAGTTGCATATTCCCCTTCCACTTTGATCATTTCATTGATCTTCCGTAACGCCGCGATTCCCGACGCATCTTGGAACAACCTCCAGTGCTTCCGGATATGCACGTAATACGCACCGCGATATTCCTGTGTCGATCGTGTCTTGACAACATTCCGCAAGGTCTCCAAACACGAATCGACCGACAAGTACACGGGCTTGTGTAGACGACGATTCACGGAATTATGGAGACGAAATGTTGCAACCAAAAAGGATTGACGCGAATTCATCATTCCGGGGAATTGGACACGATACCCAGTGAGCGCATTGGCAAAGTGGTCCCGGCATGAAGGGCACGTGATCGTCTCTTGGAACAAGGTCAGCCACTTGGTCATTAATACCCGCTCTGCGTCCGATGGCGAGTCGGGATACAAGGACGCCATTGAATGGAGCGTCATCCATCCGAGCGGGCCCCACACACTTGTCATTATTTGATTATGCGGGAATCATTCCGGCTGTCATACCGCCATCCAAGATTTCCTTAACAAGATGCGGAGGAGCCTTTGAGCTCACCTTGATACCCGCCTTGCGAAGATGATCACGAGCCTGTGTATCTGTCATTGAACGAACTGTACGACGAATGTTGCGTTCACGCTTTTTCCGACCCGATTCCGTGAGAATACGAAGAGTACCCTTGCGAAACGGAGGGGGTCGTGCAGGGTCCCGAACACCTTCTGCCTTCCGTGTCATGCGCAACGAGCTCTTGGGATACGTCTTTTGGGTACGTTTTCCCGCCTTTGGCAGTGGGACTGGAGCTGGAGCCGGAGCCGGAGGACCCCCTGTCTTGACAATCTTGTAGACCGGCTTTGTGTCTGTCATTGTTAAAAACGAAGACCTTTTATTTACGGAGAACGTTTACCATAGTACCATGGAGTGGGCAGCAGCATCCGCATATTTCGCAAGCGGCGTTCGTCGTCTCGTGGACCACCAGCTCGACTCCTTTGAAGATTTCGTTCGCAACAAGATTCCACTGATTGTCCAGTCTACGCCTCCCATCACGGTGTGGCACGAACTCGATGAGGCCACGAAAAAGTACAAGTACGAGTTCCGTCTTCTCTTTGAGAATGTCACCTACACCAAGCCCAAGCTTCAAGAGGCGACCGGACGCGTCAAGCCAATGCTTCCTGCAGAGGCACGCATTCGCAACTTCACTTATGCGGCCCAGATGCATGCGGATATCCGGTTTGTGGCTCGCACCTACAAGGGCGAGAAGCTTGATACATTTGACGAGGAGTCGCGGGTCTTTGAGGGTATTTCCATGGGCAAGCTCCCCGTCATGCTCGGATCCAGTCTGTGTCTCCTCAAGGACTACCCGGCATCCTTGGCCGAGATGGGCGAGTGTTCGCATGACCCACTCGGGTATTTCGTCGTCCATGGCTCGGAGCGCACCATCCTTTGCCAGGAAAAGGTGGCGGATAACCGGATCATGATCTTTCAGAACAAGCGTACGACATCCAAGCATCTCTATTCGGTCGAAATGAAGTCGCTGCACGAGTCCTTCACCACTCCGCCCAAGAAGCTCGAGATCCGGTTGAGTTCCAAGTTCAATGGATTCGGATACCCGATGATGGCCTGTGTCCCCAGGTTCCGTGAGGACATTCCAGTTGTCGTGTACTTTCGAGCCCTCGGTGTCGTGACAGATCGCGAGATTACACGACTCATTTGGGGCTCCGAGACCGAGTCCCATTGCGAGTTACTGGCTGCATCGTTCCGCGACGCATCTGAACTTGGAATCTTCACCCAAACAGAGGCAGTGTCGTACCTCTCGAACCACCTGCAGTATGGCACCAACCAGGAGGATAAGTGTGCATATGTTCGCCATTTGCTCACGACCGAGTACCTGCCTCACGTTCGATTTGCCGGCGAGATCACCACTCCGGAGATCTTGAACGCCCGTCGTGCCGTTCTGACTGCGTCCATGATTCGTCGACTGCTCCTGACGTATTGCAAGCACATTCCACTCGATGACCGTGATGCCTACCCGAACAAGCGCGTTGTCACAACGGGTGCCCTGTTAACTCACTTGTTCCGTCAGCTGTTCCAAAAGGTGTGCAACGATACTCGCAATGAGTTTGTGCAGGAAGTCAATAACGATAACTGGAAGAAGGGTGAACCGCGGCCGCTGGAGATTCTGTCCATCAATAACCTGTACAAGATCCTGAAGCTCTCGACCATTGAGGGCAAGTTGAAGCAGGCACTGGCCACTGGAAACTTTACCGTGCTTGGACTCGGCACCTCATCCTCAACCTCTCTCTCCAACGCCACCAAGGTTGGTGTATCCCAGGTTCTGGCTCGCATGTCCTATGCATCCACCCTCTCGCATCTGCGCCGCATCCAGACACCGGTGGAAAAGTCGGGTAAGTTGTTGGCACCTCGCAAGCTCCACGGCACGTCCTGGGGGTTCATGTGTCCGGTCGAGACTCCGGAGGGTCATTCAGTCGGTATCGTCAAGACCATGTCACTGCTCACATCGGTCTCGCAGCACGTGCCCTCGCACACGATTCTCCACTTTCTCCGCGACTATCCCTTGACGTGGGTGGAGACCCCGCGTGTCTATGACGGAACATCCATTAGCGTGAACGGTGTTCTGGTTGCGTATACGTCCAACCCTCACAGTCTCGTGACGGCTATGCGCGCAGCCAAGCACTCGATGCGCCTTCACCCCCATACGTCAATTGCCTGGTTCACTTTGCTGAATACGATTTGCATCGAGACGGATGGTGGTCGTGTTGTGCGTCCGGTGTTTCGTGTTGGCACCCAGCCACCGACGGGCGGGGCAGCCAAGGACTGGAATAACTGGGTCAAGACATGCGTCGAGTACATTGATGCCTCCGAGACGGAGACGCTCCGGATCGCCCTCACGCGCGACTTGATCACGACGCATACGCATTACGAGATCCACCCATCGCTTCTGTTGGGACATATGGCAGCTACCATTCCTCTTTCGGACCACAACCAGTCGCCTCGAAACACCTATCAGTCAGCCATGGGGAAGCAGTCCATGTGTATCTACGCGAGCAACTTTGCCAAGCGTCTGGACAAGAACGCCTACGTTCTCTGCTCCATCACCCGCCCGATTGTCGAGACCCGGAGTATGAACATGCTCAAGATGCACGAGATGCCGTTTGGAATGAATGCCATTGTTGCCATTGCATGTTACGGTGGCTACAACCAGGAGGATTCGATCATCATGAACCGGTCTGCTGTGAATCGCGGACTGTTCCGGGGACTCTATTACACCATGTACAAGGACGAGGAGCATCGGAATGTCACCTCGGGCAGGGAGGAAAAGTTCATGCGTCCCGAGAAGAAGAGTACTCGCAAGTACAAGAACACGAGCTATGCAGCCGTGAATGAGAATGGTATCCCGATCTTGAATGCAACTCTCCAGGAGAATGATGTTGTGATTGGCAAGGTGGTGAATCTCCGGCATGATACGGCCGGGTACTCGTTCCGCGACGCTTCGACCACGCACAAGAACTCCGAGCCTTGCCGCGTTGATGGTGTGTGGCAGGACAAGAATTCAGATGGGTATCCGTTTGTCAAGGTCCGCGTTGTGTCCGAGCGTGTTCCCCAGGTGGGCGACAAGTTTTCAAGCCGCCACGGTCAGAAGGGAACTGTTGGTATGCTCCTGAATGAGGAGGATATGCCCTTTGCAGCATCCGGGTTGCGTCCGGACTTGATTATGAATCCTCACGCGGTTCCTTCCCGCATGACAATTGCACAGTTGATGGAGTGTATCTTTGGTAAGATCTGTACCAAGAAGGGCTCGCTTGCAGATGGCACGCCGTATAACCATCTCAAGGTTGATGAGCTCCGGAAGCAAATGGCTGAATTGGGCATGCATCCGTACGGCAATGAGGTCTTGTACAATGGACAGACGGGCGAAATGATGGAAGCCGAGATCTTCATGGGCCCGACCTTCTACCAGCGCCTCAAGCATATGGTGATGGACAAGCAGCATTCTCGCGCCCGCGGCCCCATTGTCTCGCTCACTCGTCAGCCGTGTGAGGGCAGGAGTCGTGACGGCGGTTTGCGGGTGGGAGAGATGGAGCGTGATTGTATGATCTCACACGGTGCCTCGGTGTTTACCAAGGAGCGTCTGATGGATGTGTCTGACCCATTCCTCACGGGAATCTGCAAGACGTGCGGCACTCTTGCAGTCGTGAACCCGGCAGAAGGAATCTATTCGTGTGGTTCGTGCGGCAACATGACGGACTTTGTGCAAAAGACCATTCCGTACGCCATGAAGTTGTGGATGCAAGAGTTGGAGGCCATGCATATCGTGCCTCACATGATCATGAGCTAAAGATAGAAATCCTCATGTTTCATTCCACACGCAAACAAATCCGCCTTGTTCGTACTTCCTGCAATGGTTTGTTCATCCGGTGATTCAATAGCAATCGGGTACAGCATGGCATCGCGACGACATCCTAGTTCAGGCGTGTCAAACAAGACCCAGTCGGTCACAAAATGATTTTTGAATGGAATGGCCAAATCGTCAACGGAAAAGAGATCAGACAAGTACTTGGCATAGCGATGCGTGACCATGTAACATTGTGCTCCCCATGGATTGGACGTTCCGACATTCCGGATAATATACTCTCCGCCCACACAGGACCATTCACCTTGTGGAAAGTTAACGTACCCGAGCGACAAGACATCTGTATTGCCTTCCATCATGTGTGGAGTCAATGCATCCACTAGCCTATTAAAGTGTTTGTGGAATCGGACGTCATCTTCAATGATGATACCGAGTGGTTCACCGCTTCTTGCAAACTCTGCCAGGGCACGCATATGACCCATGGTTGCTGCACATCCGGTGGGGTAGGATGTATTCCTTTCGAAACACGTCTTGCCCCGACGCTGCACCTCTTCATCTGTCCATAACGGGGAAGGGACCAGCACGATGTCGAGACCGAGTGGTTCTGCGGCTTTTATCAGCCTCTCGCCGCGCCCCCGGTCGCAATTGACTGCATAAATCCGCATTCCACCTTCCTGTGTTTTGTGTGTAGATTGTTTGCCGTAAGAAAAAAATATTGGCATTGAACACAACAAGCAATATGGGTGGTGGTCTTCTTCAGCTCGTCAGCTACGGTGCGCAGGATATCTACATTTCCGGTAACCCCCAGATCACGTTCTGGAAGGTGCTGTTCAAGCGTCACACGAACTTCGCGATGGAGTCCATTGAGGTGACGTTCAACGGCCAGGCGGACTTCAACCGCCGCGTGACGGCCATCATCAACCGTAACGCCGACCTGATGTACCGCACGTACGTGCAGGTGGTTCTGCCGACGATCGATCTCTCGTCGACGAACAACTCGACGGTTTCCCGCTTCCGCTGGCTCAACTACGTGGGCCACCGTCTGATCAAGACGGTTGAGCTCGAGATCGGCGGCCAGCGCATCGACCGCCAGTACGGCGACTGGATGCAGATCTGGACCCAGCTGTCCCAGGATGCGGGCACGATCAAGGGCCTCGATGACATGATCGGCAACACGCACGACCTCGTGCTGATGAAGGACCGCAAGGGCTACGCGCTGGACCAGTCGTGCGCCGGTGCCGAGCTGACCAACACGTGCGCGCCGCGTGCGGGTACCCCGGCCAAGACGCTGTACATCCCGCTCCAGTTCTGGTTCTGCCGCAACCCGGGCCTGGCGATCCCGCTCATCGCGCTCCAGTACCACGAGGTGCGCATCAACGTGGAGTTCGAGCAGTGGGTCAACTGCTGCTACTACGAGGGCACGGCGACGACGGCGATCCAGTCCCTGACGGCCGCGTCGCTCTACATCGACTATGTCTACCTGGACACGGAGGAGCGCCGCCGCTTCGCCCAGCAGTCGCACGAGTACCTCATCGAGCAGCTGCAGTTCACGGGTGCCGAGTCGATCACGAGCTCGAGCAACAAGATCCAGCTGAACTTTAACCACCCGGTCAAGGAGCTCGTGTGGGTCGTCCAGCGTGACTCGTTCATTGACTGCTCGAACCCGGGCGCCCAGTCCTCCTTCATCCAGGAGGTCAACGGATGCCAGCCGTTCAACTACTCCGACGACTTCTCGACGGAGGGTGTGATCATGGACGTGCTCGCCCGCGGCTCGCTGGGTGGCGGTGCCTCGACGCTCAACGTGCCGACGACGGCCGATGGTCCTTCGGGCCCGTACCTCCCGGGTGTGGGTATCCAGGTTGGCCCGTCCCTCCAGGGCGCCAGCTGGCTCGACACGAACTTCGGCTCGTCGGGCAACGACCAGGCCTACCTGTTCGAGGACACGACGAACTACCTGCTCGCCAAGGTGGTGCTCGACTCGGGTGTTCGCTGCACGGGCAAGAACCCGACGGAGGTGGCCAAGATCCAGCTCAACGGCCAGGACCGCTTCACGGAGCGCGAGGGACGCTACTTCAGCATCGTCCAGCCGTTCCAGCACCACACGCGTACCCCGAGCCCGGGTATCTGCGTGTACTCCTTCGCGCTCAAGCCGGAGGAGCACCAGCCCAGCGGCAGCTGCAACTTCTCGCGTATCGACAAGGCGACCCTGCAGCTCACGGTCTCCGTCAACACGGTGCGCTCTGGCCGCACGGCGCAGGTCCGCGTGTACGCCGTCAACTACAACGTGCTGCGTGTGATGTCCGGCATGGGTGGCCTGGCCTACAGCAACTAGAGACAGCCGAGAGGTCCAACACCACGAAGAAGAACCAAACACAAAACCCCAAATGGGCGCGAAGAATCGCTTCCATTAAGGTAATGGACGCTTACGTAATCCATCTTTCGCATCGAACGGATCGGATGAAACTCATACAGCAGAACCATAAATTGTACCCCTGCTTGAACTTGAAGGTTGTCGATGCTGTTGCACATTCGAATGGTGCAATTGGCTGTCTGCGATCCCATCAAAAAATTATTCAGATGGCCAAGAATGCCGGGAAACCCTACGTATTGGTCTTGGAAGACGATTGCAAGTTCTTGATTCAGAATGGGTTCTTGTTCAAGCATCTGAACCATATGGTGGACTACTTGAATCGACACCCACGAATCCAAGTGTTGAATGGATCTGCAAACTTTTCAGAACCGGAACCCTTGACATGGAAAACTGAAGGCGATCTCACCTTTTTGCATGCTGACCATGTATCCACAACACATTGCGTTCTGTATACTGCATCCTCGTATGACGCAGTCCTAGCATTTGACGATGAAAGTCCGATTGATGACGCACTCAATTCACTCCGAATGGAATTTGTGTTCCCATTCTTGGCGACACAAGCTCCTTCGTATTCAGATATTCAAAAAGAGGATGTTGAACATAAAATCGCCCGGTCTTATGCATTTGTCAGGGATGTGTTGGCGAATGGACGATAAACCTTGGGTCGCTCTTCCATAATGAATTCGACCAACTTGTTGATCTCCGTCTTGTGTTCCGAGTAGGGGCGGATGCAATGGGAATCTGCATAAACGTCCCGGTAAATATCACTCGGCTGGTAATGCCACTCATGGCGGTCGATTCGCGCAAACGAATTTCCACGTCCCATCATCACGAAAATAGACTGATCGTGATACACCTTCATCTTGTACGTGGAATAGGCTTCATCCACACCCCAGCGCTGAATGACGGTCCCGTCATTGAGCACGTGGTTGTATCCCTCATTATAGTCGCTGACTCGCTTTACGGATTCGGCCCACGTTTCCGGAAGATCAAACACCTTGGTGAACAAGGACCCCTTTGCAACATGGTAACACACGGGCATGTAATCGTGTTGCGGGTTCAGGTGAATGTACTTGGTATCGGGAAACGGCTCGACCAATCCCGTAAAGTACCGCCGGGAAATCGGCAGCATGTCAATGTCGGACAGGATACACACCTTGTCCGGGTACTGTGATGGAATCCAGAATCGGGCCCAGCAGCACTGGAAGGGAACGGGAATATCCGGAACCGGCTTGAGCTTGACTACGATGCCATATGTCGTGTCAATCGGAATGTTATGATTTTCATCGACATACACGAGCAGCGGCGTCACTCCAAACTTGAGTTTCCAGATTTTGGAAACAATGGGCCAGAAATCCAGATAGAACGGATTTGAATCCGAACTATGAATGGCAAGATCAATCTTCATTGTAAGTAGTCGCGGACACTAAATGTAACTGGCTTCCGCGGGGGTGCGACGAGAGGATCTGTCCAAGAATCCACAATGCAGCAGGGGAACTGCTCGTAGAAAGAAACCAGTGGACATGACCGAAGTACAACAGGGGTTGCGCCACAGTAGAGAGCTTCGTAAAACCGATGAGTGTCAATGCCCGTTCCCTCTGGACAAGGGACAAACTGTGCAGACTCGAGGCGGCGGTAATACTCCGGTCGGTTCAACTCGGGTGGGTCGTGCTCGGCATTCGGAAAGGCGTTGAAACACGCACTCCGGGCTTGGTAATTTGTGCGGATCGTAAAGTTCATATACACGGGAACTGTGCGTTCCACATTGGACGGTTCATAGGTCGCCAGCCACTCGAGGTCCCGATCGGGGAATCCAAGTGGAATTGTTGTCAGCTTGGGGTGAGTAACGGTGGTATTGATCGAATAAATGTGCTGGGCAAAGGGAAGCAGCATATCGAGCTTTTGCTTGTCGAATTGCTGATCCGAATTGTGAACCACGAATGTAAAGTACTTGCGAGGAAACCGATACAGCCCCGATGCGAAATCCTTGACATAATCTCCATTCAAAAAGACTGTATCCCCCGTATTTGCAGCTGGAAAGGAGAATGTCGCCGGGGGGTATCGAGAATCATACGACCACCTACACTCCTTCATAAACGCTTTCCCGGAAATCATTGTATCTGTATAAGGAGGTAATGGTAAATGTCTTTTCCTTTTGCCTGTATGGCCCCCAGAATCCTCGGTACTATCCGGATCCAATGAATGAGAACATCAATTTGGTCTTGAAATACTTTCCGGACTGGAAAGTGTTTGTGTACTTGGGATCCGATGTCGACCCCGCGTACATCCAGCATCTTGCAACTGCCCCGAATGTCATTTTGCGGTACACTGGAGTCACGGGACCTGCGAACATGATTCATCGGTTCTATGCCATTGACGAGCCTGGCGTCGAGACCATGCTTGTCCGCGATGCAGACAGTCGCATCCACTGGAAAGACCGATGGGCGATCCGGGCGTTTTTGAAGAGTGGATACTGGGCACATACGATTCGCGACCACAGTGAACACAAGGCGCCCATGATGGGTGGATTATGGGGACTTCGCAAGGAGTCTGGTCTCAACCTCCATGCGGAATACCAAGCATTTCTAGAGAACCCGCGTTCGATTGGAATGGGCCATGACCAGGATTTTCTGTCCGGCCAGTTGTACAATAAAATCGTCGATCACCTGCTAATTCATTACAGCTTTCCTCACTTGCACGCAAAAGGTGAACACGGAGTCGAGTTTCCCTTCAAGTGGACGAACGATATCTATTGCGGAAAGATCGAGCAGGTTGGGTACACGGAACCCACGCAACCAACGGTACCTGCACAGTTCTTACCCCGCACATTTAAAAAGTCTGCGTAAAACACAAATGGACAGCCTTCGTAAACTTGTTGGTCTTGCACCTTCTGGTGCCCCGCCGCCTCCGCCCCCGGCACCTGCACCTGCACCCCAGTCTATGGCCGGTGGACGTCGGATGTCTGCCATTGGGTCTCGTCGTAAGGTGTGGCACGGCACGGCCCACCACACTCCGGGTGGTCTGACGCGCAAGGATCTCAAGATGAACAAGTGGGGGCGTATCGTGTCCCGCAAGAAGTCTGCGCGTGCACACAGTGGACACGCATTCACACGGCGTCACCATTAAGGAACGCTCGGACTGGATGCCAGGTCCATTCGGCTAGCTTGCAGACGATATGACCCATGCCCGGAAAGACACGGGCAGCCTCGCGGTAGGCCCGGATCGTGTCGGGTGACTCGATATTATATCCCGCACCCCATGAAATGATCGTCTCGCTGGGATGGATCGTCAGACCCCTTTCAACCGCATAATTGTATGCATATGTCGCAAAATGGATTTCTTCGCCCGGATAATCGTGAATGAACGGGTCGAACAGTTTCTTTTCAATTGTCATGAAATCGTACGCAAGCTGCATACCTACTTCACATGGAAACATCGTTCCCGAAAACTGACCTCCACGCAGCCAGCGAAATCCGCGGCGCGTGAAGAGTTCGTTCACATGATCGTCCGTTGAAAATACATTCCAATGCCATCCACGTCCATTCGCCTTGCCCATCGGGATCGGCTCCTGGTGGAGCAGGATCTTTCCGTCATTGAGCAGGTATTCCGGCGAATAGAATGCAATGTACGGCGTGATAGGAACACGATACTCTCGGAAAAAAGAAGACCCGGAACTCATCATCAAGAAATTTACGCAGGTTGTCGTTTCAAGCGCAAATTGCATGCATCGACATACGGCGTGAGTGATGGACCGGGTAAAGGCTCGTGTTTCAATGGGTTCACGATGAAGCCATGCAAAGTCCGGAAGTTCACGTTCGTCAATGAAATCCGAGTGATTGTAATGCACCACCCATAGAAACGGTCCCTTGACATACTTTTGCAGATTTGCCGCCAAGTACTTGACCATATCTGCAGACTGATGCACAAGGCTTACGATTACGAGATCATAGTGTCCACTTGGGCGCCCCTCGCGATACGTACGAGGCATCGAAACTGTCTCGATCGGAGGACGCCCTACGGCCCATACGTCTTTCGACATTTTAAGTGTTCCCTCCCTTTCTTTTAAGTCCAAAAAAGTAGAGCATTGATATAATGGTCAGCGTCGGTGAAGCACTGATTGCAATGGAGCTGCTCGGCATCGGCGCCGCAGCTTTATTGTGGAAAGATCCAGCAGCTGTCCAAGCACAAGTCGCCGCAGTCCCTGGTCCTGCTCCCGGTGCTCCAGGATCGAAAACTAGTGCATATTTAGCTTCGCAGCGATCGCGAGTTGCAACCATACCTGGACTACCTCGTGTTGTTGAGAACCCCCTTCAGAAGACACCACCACCAACGGATGAATTTATAGTTGAGAACCCCATGTTACGTCGTGTTGCGAAAAAACCCGATGCTCGAATTCGACCGCTACCTCCGCCTCCTGCGCCGGCGGCAGCCATGAGGGAGGCTGAAGAGGCAGCGGCGGCTCGTCCCGGAGGACTAACTCTTCGTACGCCACCACCGCCTCTGGCCTCCGATGACACGGCACGGCTTGAACTTGAACGCGCAGTGAAAGCAGTAGATCCAACGTTGGATGTTTCATTGGACGCACAGGGAATGCCCCAAGTCCTGGTAGGACCGATTGGATCTCAAAAGGCATGGAATGTCGTGAAGACTGGAGACAAGATTCAATTTAAGAATCCCGATACCAACGAACTGGTGGATCGTATTCCTTCCGCCCCTGCTCCTGCCCCCGCCCCTGAACCGGCTCCTGCCCCTGCTCCCGAACCGGCTCCCGCCCCTGCCCTAGTTCCTGTCTTTAGCAGACCAGAATGTGAAAAGTTCTTTGGAGCGATTGAAATCAACGATCTAGAGGGTGTAAAGAAACTGCTCAAAGCGGATCCGAGCCTAATCAAGTGTACGAAGGGCTCGATTGGACCACTGGCATTTGCATTGAATTTTGTTAATGACAATCCTAACTACACTCCTCTATACGAGTACTTGAAGGATAAGCGGTTAACGTATGATAATCCTTCCCTTGGATCTGCTGCTGCTGTTTCTGCTTCTGCGCCTAGGCCGCCGCCGGTACTTCAACCCGAAGAAGAAGCTGCTCCTGCCCCTGTCCCTGCCCCTGCCCCTGCCCCCGAACCGGCTCCTGCCC
>Ga0208109_1000189_pt1 | contig 23593 bp, 18 predicted proteins | sample CryBogCBH18Jul08_FD_184594 | JGI IMG/M metagenome (GOLD analysis project Ga0208109, IMG submission 184594) | Freshwater microbial communities from Crystal Bog, Wisconsin, USA - CBH18Jul08 (SPAdes) (version 2) | ecosystem: Environmental > Aquatic > Freshwater > Lake | place: Crystal Bog...
GGGACTGCACCATCAGTTGCTCTCCTCAAATCGTGCGCTGATCGCCTCACCGTGAGCCGGTAGATCTTCAGCGTTCGCCAATGTGATCACCGTTGCAGCGATATCTGTAAATGCTGCTTCATCGTATTCAATGAAGTTAACGCCTTTAAGAAAAGTTTGTACTGAGAGACCACTTGAGTGACAGGCGCATCCCCCCGTTGGAAGGACGTGATTAGACCCAGCCGAGTAATCTCCAAGTGAGACCGGTGCATAACGCCCAACGAAGACCGCTCCAGCATTGCGAATCGCGGCAGATACAGCTTCAAGATCTTTAACATGCAATTCCAAATGTTCGGCTGCGTAGCCATTCACGACATCAATGCCTTGTTCGATAGAGTCAACCAAAACAATCGCGGATTGGACTCCACTTAAAGCGGCACTAATTCTTTCGGAGTGACGAGTCTTTGCTACGCGCTCTACAAGTTCGCGCCGCACTTCATCGGCAAGTTGTGGCGAGGTAGTTACAAGGACTGCTGCTGCGTTGACATCGTGCTCCGCCTGGCTGATGAGATCAGCGGCAACATCACTTGCCAGCGCCGAACTATCTGCCAAGATTCCAATTTCTGTTGGACCTGCCTCAGAGTCAATCGCGATCAGTCCGCGTAGTGCCCGTTTAGCTGCGGCAACATAAATATTTCCAGGACCAGTTACGAGATCTACTGGTTCGCAGAGACCTTCAACGCCATATGCAAATGCGGCTACAGCTTGTGCTCCCCCGATGGCGTAGACCTCATAAACTCCAAGAAGTGCGCAGGTGGCCAAAATGGTGGGGTGAGGGTATCCGCCGAACTCGCGTTGCGGTGGCGAGGCCACTGCGATGCTTGGAACCTGAGCAATTTGTGCTGGAACTACATTCATCATCACCGAACTTGGATAGACCGCAATTCCGCCCGGGACATAAAGTCCTACACGATCAACCGGGATCCATCTCATTGTGACCTGTGCGCCGCTGACGACTTCAGTAGTCTGGCTTTGACGAGCCTGGCTTTCATGCACCTTGCGAACACGTGCAATCGAGGTTTCAAGCGCGATTCGTACATCCGGATCTAAATCAGCGAGTGCTTGGTCAATAACAGATTGTGGTACTCGTATATGTTCAGGACGGACGCCATCGAATTCTGCGGCTAGCTCTTTAAGTGTTGCCTCATTGCCGCTCTTGACGCGTTCCAGAATCGGCTCGATGGCGATCATCGCGTGGGCAACATCCATCGCCGCTCTTGGGATCGCTCGCTTATATTGCGCCCGCGAAAGTCTCTGACCACGAAGGTCAATAAGTGGAATATCGGCGGGAGAATTCACTGGCTCATTCTAAAGCGTGGCGCGAGTAGCCGTGACCCAATACCTCTATGGACCAGTTACTCCGACATTCAGGTACTTAAAGAACCAGGCAGTCTGGCCCTAGGACCGATTTCAAATCTGCGCTCAAACTAGGTGAAGCGGTGACCCGCAAATCATCATCAATCTTCATGACCAGACCCTTAGTGCCATCATCGAGTTTGAGGTGTACCTCACGAGGACCTGGGTGTGAGCGCAAAATCTCCTTCATCCGATCTACAAGAGGAGGAGTGACTCGATTTGCATCCATCGAGATAACCAATGGCCCCGTGGGGGCGCCAGTGACATCGGGGATCGTCATATCAAGAGCTGTGATGCGAGGGACTTCCTCGCGCTTATCGATACGGCCACGAACCACGATGACTCGATCTTCGATCAGATTAAGTGCGTGAGTTTGATACGTTGCGGCGAAGAAGAGCACATCGACGGCGCCTTCTAAATCCTCGATTGAGACGATCGCCCATGAATTACCTTGTTTAGAAACCTTACGTTGAACTTGCGTAATAAGGCCACCAATATTGACGATCTGTTCATGTCCTACAGAATCTTCAGCGATCTGCGAGAGCGGCATATCCACTGCAGCGCGCAATACATGCTCAATCCCAAGAAGTGGATGATCTGAAACATAAAGGCCAAGCATCTCGCGCTCGTAACTGAGTAGCAGGCTCTTCTCCCACTCTTCGGTCGGTATATCGAGTTCAACACCCGTGACACCTGCTGATGTGCTCTCATCAGTTGCACCAAAGAGATCAAATTGGCCAATCGCTTCTGCTCGCTTAGCTTCGCTGACAGAGTCAATCGCCTCGAGATAGACCATCATCAAACCGCGACGCGACGCTCCCAATGAATCAAAGGCGCCAGCCTTGATAAGTGATTCGATTGTCTTCTTATTGCAGACCTGTTGATCGACTTTGGCCAAGAAATCTCCGAAGGAGGTGAAGCGACCTTTACTCTGGCGGTTGGCCACGATGGAGCTGACCACGTTCTCACCAACATTTCGAATCGCCGTCAACCCAAAACGAATATCGCTACCTAGAGGTGTGTAATCCGAAGCAGATTCATTGACATCAGGTGGCAAGACTTTGATGCCCATGCGTCGACATTCATTGAGATAGAGCGCGCTCTTATCTTTATCATCACGCACGCTGGTCAAGAGCGCTGCCATATATTCGGTTGGATAGTTCGCCTTCAGGTAAGCGGTCCAGTATGAGACCAACCCATATCCGGCAGAGTGCGCTCGGTTGAAAGCGTAATCAGAGAACGGAATCAGGGTATCCCACAGCTTTTTGATAGCCGCTTTGCCAAAACCACCAGCAACCATTCCTGCTTCAAAGTTCACATACTCTTTATCAAGAATCTCTTTGTTCTTCTTACCCATCGCCTTGCGTAATAGATCTGCGCGACCCAGAGAGAATCCCGCCACCTTCTGCGCAATGGCCATAACCTGCTCTTGATAAACGATCAAGCCATATGTATCGCCCAATATTTCAGCGAGCGGCTCTGACAACTCTTCATGAATTGGTTCAACCGGTTTACGACGATTCTTGCGATCGGCGTAGTCGGTATGCGCGTTTACGCCCATAGGACCTGGTCGATAGAGCGCGATCACAGCGGAGATATCTTCAAATGAATCTGGCGACATCTGCCTCAAAAGTGCGCGCATCGGTCCACCATCGAGCTGGAAAACGCCGAGCGTCTCCCCCTTACCCAAGAGATCAAATGTCTTTGGATCATCGAGAGTGAGCTCTTCCAGATTTACAGTGATGCCTTGATTGCGTTGGATGTTGAGGAGGCAATCGTCGAGGACCGAGAGATTGCGCAGCCCCAAGAAATCCATCTTGAGTAGCCCAGTCGCCTCGCAGGCTCCCATATCAAATTGAGTGATGATCGCTCCATCAGATTCGCGACGATGGATTGGAATAACTTCAAGCAGCGGCTCTTTACTCAAGATCACGCCAGCGGCATGCACTCCCCATTGACGCTTGAGGCCTTCCAGGCCTCGCGCGGTATCGACAATACGTTTAGCATCGGCGTCGGTCTCATAGACCGATCGAAACTCACCAGCCTCGCCATAACGATCATTCTTTGGATCAAATACTCCCGAGAGGGTGATGTCCTTACCCATAATTGTCGGAGGTAGCGCCTTAGTAATTTTGTCTCCGATTGCATACGGATAACCCAATACACGAGTGGCATCTTTCAGCGCTTGCTTAGATTTAATGTTGCTATATGTGATGATTTGAGCCACGCGATCTTCACCGTACTTGTCGGTGGCGTAGGCGATCATCTCAGAACGTCTTCTTTCATCGAAATCCAGATCAATATCTGGCATCGAGATACGTTCTGGATTGAGGAATCGCTCGAACAAGAGTCCATGCTTGATGGGATCTAGCGCGGTGATACCTAGGGCGTATGAGACGAGCGATCCTGCGGCAGAACCACGACCAGGGCCAACTCGAATTCCTACCTCGCGAGCGTGCGCGCAAAGGTCAGAGACAACGAGGAAGTAGCCGGGGAAGCCCATCTTGATCATGACGCCGAGTTCATAATCCAGGCGCTCCTGATACGCGGCTGGAATCTGGCCCTGCAATCGTTCTGCGAGTCCTTGATTCGCTAGTTTGGTCAACCACGAGTCTTCGCTCTCGCCTTCAGGAACTTCAAATTGCGGCAATAAGTTCTCACCTTCGCGCAACGTTACATTGCATCGCTCGGCAATCAGCAGGGTGTTATCACACGCATCAGGAAAGTCACTGAAAAGTTTGCGCATTTCAGATGCGCTCTTGAGGTAGAACTCGTCATTATCAAATTTGAATCTCTTGGGATCTGCAATGGTGGATCCCGATTGCACGCAGAGCAGCGCCTCGTGCGCTCCAGCATCTTCATGCTTGGTGTAGTGCAGATCGTTCGTCGCGAGCAGAGGCAACCCCAACTCTTTACCTAACTTAAGCAGATCTTTCTTGACGCGATTTTCTACATCAATTCCGTGATCCATGATCTCCAGGAAAAAGTTCTCCGCCCCAAAGATGTCGCGCAGATCGCTCGCCGCCTTCATCGCATCTTTATAAGCACCCATGCGTAATTTGGTTTGAATCTCTCCACCAGGACAGCCCGTCGTTGCGATCAATCCTTTTGAGTACTTTGAAAGAAGTTCACGATCCATTCGAGGCTTGTAATAGAAACCCTCAAGTGAAGCGAGTGAGGAGAGCTTAAAGAGATTCCCTAGTCCCTCGTTGTTCTCGGCAAGGATGGTCATGTGGGTGTATGCGCCACCGCCAGAGACATCATCTTCGCCACCTTGAGCCCATTGGACCCGCTTCTTATCGAATCTGCTCTCGGGGGCGACATAAGCCTCGATACCGATAATCGGTTTTACGCCGGCCTTGCGCGCCTGCTTATTAAATTCAAAGGCCCCAAATACATTTCCATGATCGGTAATCGCGATAGCCGGCATCTCTTGGCGGGCAACTTCTTTAACCAGTTCCTCAACGCGCGCCGCACCGTCCAGCATCGAGTATTCGGTGTGGACGTGGAGATGGACGAAACTGGAATTCTGCGACACGGTTAGCGAGATTACTACTGTGGCTAATTCTGACGGCTATTTTGCTCAAGCGCGTTGAGTGAGCGTGTCAGGTCTTCGGGGTATTCGGAGGCAAAAGTGAGGTACTCCCCCGAAATCGGGTGGGTAAATTTGAGTTCGCGAGCGTGTAACCACGGACGATGAATATTTAAACGGTCGGCAATAGTGTGATCTGCGCCGTATGTGAGATCCCCAACAAGGGGATGATGAAGGGCGGCGAAGTGGACCCGAATTTGGTGGGTTCTGCCCGTCTCGAGTTCGATCTCGAGAAGTGAGACAGCGGGAAAGAGTTCCAGTGAGGTGTAGTGGGTGATGGATGGTTTCCCATCGGCTACAACAGCGAAGCGGTAATCCTCCCGTGGGTGTCGATCTATGGGAGCATCAATGGTCCCCTGCGAAGGATCCATATGCCCCTGAACCATGGCGTGATAAACCTTGGTAACTGTGCGATCTCTAAATTGATCTTTAAGCCCAGAGTACGAGGCTTCGTCTTTTGCGATAACCATGAGTCCTGTCGTACCAACATCAAGGCGATGAACGATTCCTTGTCGTTCAGCGGCGCCACTTGTTGAGACGTTATATCCAGCAGCGATTACCGCACCGATAACGGTTGGACCCTGCCAACCTGGGCTTGGATGTGCCGCAACTCCGGCTGGCTTATTAATGACGATGACATGATCATCGTTATATACAACTTCAAGTCCGGGCACGGGAGTTGGGGTTAATTGTGGAGCACTCTTGGCAGGTGGCATCAGGACTTCAAGAACGTCGGCAGTCGCGACCTTGTCGGATTTAGTAACGGCCTTACCGTTACGAAAAATCTCTTCGCTCTCGATGAGTGAAACGACGGCCGAACGAGAAAGTCCTAGCATGCGGGCTAGCGCCGCATCGACCCGCTCTTGATCCAATCCTTCAGGAATCGAAATCACCTTTAACTCACGTTCAGGGAACGTCATGACGGGACCTCGGTTTCACATCGTTAACAAGCAGAATTGCAATAGTTATCGCAGAGATAACAATAGAGGTATCGGCCAGATTAAATACCGGCCAATGTGGTAGACGGAGCCAATCGACGACCGCTCCATGAAATAAATAGGGCGGACGGAAGGTTCTGTCGTAAAGATTGCCGCAGATGCCCCCGAGAAGAAAGCCAAGTGCAATTCCCCAAGGCCGCGAGGTTATGGACCTGGCAAAGATAGCGATTGCAAGTATCGCTAGAAATGAGAGCAGCGAGAGAAAGATGGTCGCACTCTGTGCCAAGCTAAAGGCAGCTCCCGTGTTGGAGGTGAGCTGAAACTCCAAGAATGACCCGATGATCTTCCTTGGATTACTCGAAAGCGAATGAAGCGCCCAGGTTTTAGTAGCGCTATCTAGTGCAATTACTAAAACGGCAACGATGAGGAGAGATTTAACTGCAGTGCGTTGAGGTGCTGAATTAATCAGCGTCGTTCCTCTTTCTGCTTGCAGACCATGCATAGTGTTGCACGAGGAAATACTTGTAAGCGCGCCTTACCAATGGCGTTGCCACACTCTTCGCATCGCCCATACGTTTTATTATCGATACGCTCAATGGCTCGCTCTGTCTGCAAAACCATGTCGCGGGCGTTGTAAACGAGTGACATCTCATGCTCACGCTCGAAAGTCTTGGTGCCAGCATCTGCCTGATCATCTCCAGCTCCAACACCTGCAGCGGAGATCAAATCTTCCATCTCGCCTTCAGCTTCACTTAGCTCTGATCGCAAACGAACTAGCTCTTTAGCAAGTTCAGAGCGCATAGCCTTGAGTTCAGCAGCGGTCCATGGATTTTCATTTTCATTGACAACAAGTGGAGCTGGTGCGCCTTTGATGGGCTTAAGGGTGTGCTTACTTTTTCTGCTCTTTACAGGTCGTGGAGGAGGAGTCATCACCAAACGGCGTTCCTCAATGACCACCTCAGGACCAGCGTTGACTTCGCGCGGTGTCACGGTAATAGTTGTGGAGTCACCAGTTGTTGTGCTCTGCAATTTCGCTGGAAATGGCTTGGCAGGAACTTTCTTAGCCGGAGCTTTCTTTGCCAGAGTTGGTTTAACAATATTTGGAGAACGTGTCGCTACCTTCTTTGCAGGTGCGGCCTTCTTCGCGGGAGTTGCTGGGGCTTTCTTTGCTGGCACGGTCTTCACTGCTTTCTTTGCCGCTAGTTTCTTCTCCACTGGCTTTTTAGCAGGTGGAGCCTTTTTAACCGTGCTCTTGGAAGCGGCGATCTTTTGCTGGGTAACTTTTTTAGTGGCGCTCTTAGTTGGGGCAGTTTTGACCGAGGCAGGGGCCTTCTTGGCGGGCGCCTTCTTCGACGTAGGTGTCATATCGATAGCCACTTCTCAATCTTCAGTACACATCTTAAGTTCAGGCTCTGCACCCAGACGAAGGTGGAGTGGCCACCTGCCGAGTTACCCGCGAGCGAGAAGGCTAGAGCGAAGAGCGAGGAATTACCAACTTCGCCGCGCTAGACTCACGCTTTCACCTGAACTATGCGCTCAATCTTCGCAGATTGGCCAGTTCCGAGAGTTGATTGCGAGGGTACGAGATGGCGTCGCCAGGGTCTCACACTTTCAGGAGCCTGCCAGCCCAGATCGACCTCCCAGCAACCGAGCATCAAATTCTCGCCTTCTGGGAAGAGCAAGATATCTTCGCCAAGAGCGTCTCTGCCCGCGATGGAGCCCCGAGTTGGACCTTTTATGAAGGACCACCTACCGCCAATGGCTCCCCAGGTACCCACCACATCGAGGCTCGCGTCTTTAAGGATCTCTTTCCCCGCTATCAGACCATGAAGGGCAAGCAGGTTATCCGTAAAGCTGGATGGGATTGTCATGGTCTACCCGTTGAGATTGCGGTTGAGAAGGAGCTTGGCTTCTCCGGAAAGGGCGACATCGAAAAATATGGAATCGCCGCCTTCAACGAAAAATGTCGCGAGTCGGTACAACGCCATGTCGACGAGTTCACCTCAATGACACGTCGCATGGGATTTTGGGTTGATTTTGATGAGGCGTACTGGACCATGTCGCCTGAATACGTTGAAAGCGTCTGGTGGTCACTACAACAGATCTGGAAGAAGGGCCTTCTCGTTCAAGACCATCGCGTGGCTCCCTACTGCCCTCGTTGCGGAACCGGATTATCTGATCACGAGTTAGCCCAGGGATATGAGACTGTTACAGATCCGTCGGTCTACATTCGTTTTCCAGCAACCTCAGGAGTTATTGCTGAGTTGAGCGCCTCGTTCCTTGTCTGGACGACTACGCCTTGGACTCTCGTCTCCAATACTGCAATCGCGGTCAATCCAAAAGTTGAATACCAAGTCTGCGAGATACCTAACGGTGAAGGTGTTGAAAGATTAGTAATCGCTACTAACTTGGCTCACGTCTTAGGTGAAGATCGAAAAGTTATTGCGACCTTCCAAGGTTCTGAACTTGAGAAGATCACATATCAACGTCCACTTGATCTCATTGAGATTCCGGATTCACATTTCATCGTTCTGGCAGATTATGTGACGATTGAAGATGGAACTGGATTAGTTCACCAATCCCCTGCATTTGGCGCCGATGATCTCTTGGTCTGTCGCCGTTACGGGCTACCAGTAGTAAATCCCATGGCGCCCGATGGAACCTTTTTGCCAGAAGTTCCGTTAGTTGGAGGGGTCTTCTTCAAAGAGGCCGATAAAACTCTGGTGCGCGAACTCAAATCTCGCGGCGTCTTATTCCGCCAACTTCAATTTGAACACTCCTACCCACACTGCTGGCGCTGCCACACCCCACTTATGTATTACGCGCAACCATCCTGGTATATCCGTACCACCGCAATTAAAGAGCAATTACTTGCTCAAAATGCCAAGACCGATTGGCACCCAGAGACCATCAAGACCGGTCGCTATGGCGATTGGCTGGAGAACAATATTGACTGGGCTATCTCGCGCAATCGATATTGGGGAACACCTCTACCGCTCTGGCGCTGCCCAGAAAATCATCTCCATTGCGTAGGTTCATTGGCAGAACTTTCACAGCTCTCTGGAAAAGATGTTACCGCGACCGATCCGCATCGCCCCTTTGTAGATGACATCACTTTCGCTTGCCCAGAATGTTCTCAAACCATGACTCGCGTGAGTGAGGTAATCGATTGCTGGTATGACTCTGGCGCAATGCCATTTGCACAGTGGGGTTACCCACATAAAGAGGGATCGGCACAAGCGCTAGAGCAGGCTTATCCTGCAGATTTCATCTGTGAAGCTATTGATCAAACCCGAGGTTGGTTCTACACATTGATGACGATCGGCACTTTGGTCTTTGATGAGTCGTCATACAAAACTGTTCTCTGCTTGGGCCATATCCTCGATAAAGATGGTCGCAAGATGAGCAAGCATCTAGGCAATGTCTTGCAGCCAATTCCTTTGATGGATCAACACGGTGCAGATGCGGTGCGCTGGTACATGCTTGCTGCAGGTTCACCGTGGAGCGCCAGGCGTGTAGGACACGATGCCCTCTCCGATGTTGTTAGGAAGACACTGCTTACTTATTGGAACACCGTCTCCTTCTTTAGCCTTTATGCACATGCTGCCAATTTTGAAATCTCATTGGATGCGCCTGCCTCCACCGTCACGATGGATCGCTGGATCATCTCCGAACTCAACACGCTCATCTCAGAGGTTGATGCAGCTTTCACTGCATTTGATTCTCAAGAGGTAGGTCGACTTCTTGCAACATTTATCGACGATCTCTCCAATTGGTACGTTCGCAGATCACGTCGACGTTTTTGGGATGGCGACACCCACGCCTTGCAAACCCTCTTCACCTGCCTCAAGACTTTGACACAACTCATGTCACCCATGGTGCCTTTCATTACCGAACATGTCTGGCAGACCCTGATTAGAGTTGGTGATCCAAGCGCAACTCAATCAGTCCATCTATCTTCATTCCCTGTTGCGCAGGGCTCTGCGATCGATACCGCACTCTCAAACTCCGTTGCACTCTCCCGCCGCTTGGTGGAGCTAGGCCGGGCCGCGCGCGCCGAATCAAAGCTAAAGATTCGCCAACCCCTCGGACGCGCTCTCGTAGCTGCCTCGGGTTGGGCTCAGATGGATCAAGAGATTCGCGAACATATCCAAGATGAACTCAATGTTCTGCGCATCGATCTACTCTCTGAAGAGAGTGAAGGCCTCGTCAGCATCTCTCTCAAGGCAAATTTCCGCTCCATCGGTGCTCGGTATGGAGCAGATGTACAGGCGATCGCCGCTGCCATCTCCGCAAGTGATGCCGCGAAACTAGTCACAGAGCTCCGTCGCGACGGTAGTTACACGATTACTTATGGAGATAAGAGCGCAGTACTTACCGCAGATGACTTAGTCATTACCGAAACCCCCAAAGAGGGATGGTCGGTTGCGAGCCATGCCGGAGAGAGCGTCGCTCTGGATCTGACTCTGACACCGGCTTTGCTACAAGCCGGGCTGATGCGCGAAGTAATCCGCACCATCCAGGAGCAACGAAAGAATTCAGGATTTGATATTAGCGATCGGATTCATGTCCGTTGGAACTCTTCCGCGGAGGTTGCTGCTGCTATAGATCACTATGAGGCACAAATCGCCGATGAGGTTCTAGCTCTCACGATCACTCAGGACGAGTCACTCACCAACTTCGAAACTGAGATTGGTCTTGCCTTAGCGCTTACTAAGGCCTGATCGAAGTAGCGCTTTAGTGAATTCTATGGGCGAAAGAAATTAATATCTCAGTGATAAAGAAGATCAGTAAGAATGAGATATCAAGTGCCACGGATCCAAGGCGTAATGGCGGAATGAACCTACGCGCAAAACGAGTTACTGGATCTGTAACTGCGTAGACCAATTCTGCGATGGCAAGAACTATTCCTTGAGGACGCCATCCAGGAGAGAAAGTGCGGACTAAGTCCAGAACTACTCGTGCAAAGAGCGAGAGAATAAATAAATTGAGAACAAAGACGAGTATCGATCCGATAGCGCTCATTGAATGACTCCTACTGTAGAGAGATGAAGTCAGCTCTGGTTAAAGAAGCTGGCTTCTGCCGCTGCAGTCTTGTTCTCAGTGCTGACACGAACATTTGCAGGGGTTAGCAAGAAGACTTTAGATGTCACGCGCTCGATGCTTCCATGTAATCCAAAGACTAAGCCTGAAGCAAAATCAACGAGACGCTTGCGTTCAGATTCATCCATATCGGAGAGGTTCATGAGCACAGGTTGACCCTGGCGATAGCGCTCACCCACGGTACGCGCCTCGTTATAGAAACGGGGATGAATCGTAAAGATTTGGTCCATGATGGGAAGGGCCTCTTGAACAGGGGCGAAAGTTGGGGCAGGTGCGCTAGCGGCCACGCTGCGAGCCGGTGTCGGAATTGGGTTGAATGTTGGGCGAGGGCTCTGGTTGACCGAGCGCACACTCCGTTGTGGATTTTCGACAGGGGTGAACGCCTGTTGCTCTTCCTCTTCATCGACTAATCCGAGGTAATTTGCCGCCTTCTTAAATACATTAGCCATAGAACAATTTTAGGCGTGAAGTTCACGAGAACCGAGGATTGAACTGCCTATCCGTAGATGTGTCGCACCAGCGATGATCGCCGCCTCAAAGTCACCACTCATCCCCATGGAAAGCGACTTCGCCGAGGGATAGATATTTAACAGCTCAGGTTGGAGCGCCCGTAAATCATTAAATGCATCGCCAGAGACCCTGGTCACAGGTGCCACCGTCATCAAGCCTGCTACGTTGAGATGGGTCTGCTCTCTAAGAAATTGTGCGAAAGAGGGGAGCTCTGAAGGCGCTACCCCGCCGCGATCCTGGCGCTCTGGTTCAAGGTTTACTTGAATGAAAAATTCTTTGACCTTATTTTCGTTCTCCGTGTCGAACTTCTGCGCATGCGAGGTCGAATCAAGCGAGTGAACCGCATCTGCCCAGCTTGAGATCGATTTGATCTTGCGCCCCTGCACCTGCCCCTGAAAATGCCACTTCACATCGAGAGGGAGTTGCTCAGATTTTAGAGCGCCTTCCTCATCGCGATTCTCTCCCATCTCACGCACCCCCAATTCATAGAGAATTTCGGCATCCGAGATGGGGAAAGTTTTGGTCACAACGATGAGTGAGATCTCTGAAGGTACTCGGCCTGCTCTCTCAGCAGTAGCACGGATTCGCTCTTGGATTTCGCCCAGATGATGAGCTAGCTCCTCTTTACGGCTCATAGCGAGATTATTCCCGCTTGGCGCTCAGTAATATCCCCGCCGCGATATGAAAAGTATTCGGGCCGTTCTAGGGTACATAGCCCTACATCGACAACAGAAACACCGAGGCCTTCCAATTGAGATCTAACGCCGCTTTGCAAATCCAAGCAATGAGACTCATCACTAGTGGCGGTCGCCGGAAACTGCGAAGAAATCTCTCGATACATCTCAACGGAGACCTCATAGCATTTACCGCAGATGCTGGGGCCGACGGTTGCCACGATTTCAGTCGCACCTAACTCACGCATCTTTGCTACGGTCTTCGGAGCGATCCCTTTGACTAAGCCAAGCCTTCCAACATGCGCAACTCCCACGACATTGGCAGATGAGAAAGTGATGGGCATGCAATCTGCTGCCAACGCAGCCAAACCAACTCCTTTATCAGAAGTGATGAGTGCATCCGCTTCAAAATCTGATCCTTCAGCTCCAACAACGCAGACGATGTCACTGTGGGTCTGGCGCATGAAATGTAACTGATCGAGTGAGAGCATCTTCCGCAACTGCTCGCGAAGTAAGGCAACCTTGAGGTCGCCTCCATCCCGCGAGGTAAAGAGTGTTCGAGACATTTACTTCATAAAGTCAGGAACGTCTATCTCGTCCTCGCTTACTAGATCTTCGAAAGTTACTCGACGGCGAGGAGAGGCTGCGACAGGAATCTCGGCGGTATCTTCCACGCTTCCTAAATCCATCGCTACTGCAATCGGATCATTAGCGGCGATGGGATCAGCCTGGCCTGTGAGAGAGGCGGTACTAATTGTTGGCATAGGAGCACGCTTCGGTGCGCCACCATCAAAGCCGGCCGCTATGACAGTGATTCGAACTTCGTCGCCGAGAGCATCATCGATAACGGTTCCAAAGATGATGTTGGCCTCTGGATGAGCTGATTTAGCAACCAACTCAGCAGCCTCACTTAATTCAAAGAGACCCAAATCTGAACCACCGGCGATTGATAGCAGTACGCCGCGAGCACCATCGATGGATGCCTCTAAGAGTGGACTTGCAATAGCCAATTCAGCAGCTCGAGTTGCTCGGGCCTCTCCGCGAGCAGATCCAATGCCCATGAGCGCAGAACCGGCACCCTGCATGACGCTCTTAACATCAGCGAAGTCGAGATTGATTAAGCCTGGAGTTGTTATGAGATCGGTAATTCCTTGTACACCAGAGAGAAGAACTTGATCGGCGCTTCTAAATGCTTCAACCGCGGTTATAGATCTATCGGAGATAGCGAGCAGCCTGTCATTAGGGATAACAATTAAAGTGTCAACTTCTGCGCGAAGAAGTTCAATGCCTTCCTCTGCCTGAATGGTGCGATGCTTCGCCTCGAATGAGAATGGCTTGGTAACAACGCCAACGGTGAGCGCTCCTAAATCTTTAGCAACTTTTGCCACGATCGGTGCACCACCGGTTCCAGTACCTCCACCTTCGCCCGCGGTAACAAAGACCATATCGGCTCCGCGTAATACTTCTTCAATCTCTTCGATGTGATCAAGCGCAGCTTGACGCCCAACTTCAGGCGCCGCACCTGCACCGAGACCACGCGTCGATTTGCGACCGATATCAAGTTTTACATCCGCATCACTCATGATGAGTTGCTGAGCATCTGTATTGATGGCGATAAATTCAACACCTTTAAGGCCCGCTTCAATCATTCGATTAACGGCATTAACTCCTCCGCCGCCAATGCCAACAACTTTGATAACGGCTAAATAATTCTGCGGTGTCGCCACGGTATACCTCTCCTAAGACTCTAAATCTCGAGTTTAGACTTAAAGCGCTGCCAACTTCTCTTGTGCGCAAAAGTAGGGTTCGCGGCAGAGCCAATCAAATACCGACACGAATCTACGGCGAGCAATCTCTCAATGAGATGTTGAGGGTGTTACTTAACAACAGGTGTTAGCGGATTAGTTAGATCCACATTTACAATTTTCTTGTTCTCAGGCAAGGTCAAAAGTTGGCGTAAAACCTTTACTTTAAGCGATAGTTGATCGACGCCGCCCCAAGCGATAGTCAGCTCCTTGTAACCCGGCAACTCGGTCGTGAGAGTGATTTGGTTCTGCTCATCAACTGCGAGGCTCGACATCTTGGCGGTTATGTCGTTGGGTGTCTGCGCCAAAAATGTGGCTACCGCGCTTCGCGATGCTGAACTCTGACTACCAAAATCAATAGTTGGAATTCCAGCAGGTGGATTGGGTGATGTGAAATTGTTTCCTTCTGGATCAAAATATTCAATAACTCCATTGCTATCTACATAACGCGCAACCGCACGTCTTTCGGTTATCACGATTTTTACATCATGTGCCAGCCAGCGTTTCTGAATCGAAATCTTATTGATCCAGGTCTGCGAGGCAAGATCGTAGGTAATTCGCGGTGTACTTAACCGAGCCATGGGAAGTCCCACGCGCAAATCTTTTGGAACTATAAGTGGCGTCACTATCGATTCATTTCCCGCTGCCGAGATTTCGATGGTTCTGATCTCTAAGAATTTCGACCAACCCAAGAGATACCCCAATAGGCCAATCAGCAACACAACGAGAAAGATTCCCGGTGCATTGCGAAAGCGACGTTTACGCATATCTCTCTTCAAGAGCTTGGAGGATTACGGGGGCCAGAGAATTAACGTCTCCTGCGCCAAGGGTCATAATCACATCACCAGGTTCCGCGACTTCAATGATGGTACTTACGGCATCCAGCATCGAAGGGATATAGCTCATCTTCCCGGATGATGATGCGCGGGTAATGAGTTGTGAGGTAACGCCTGGAATTGGCCGCTCACTCGCTGGGTAAACCTCAAGAACCAGCGCTTGATCCGCTATATCAAGCGCAATCGCGAAATCACTCGCGAATGCTTGTGTACGAGAGAAGCGGTGGGGTTGGAATACAACTAAGACTCGACCTGGCGCTGCATATGCTTTTGCCGTTTCGAGGGTCACTCGCAACTCTGTCGGATGATGACCGTAATCATCGATAACTTCGATCCCATGAACCTTTCCCTTATGCTCAAAGCGTCGACGTGATCCACTAAATGATTCAAGTCCCGAAAGCACATCAGGGATGTTCGCTCCAAGTCGATCGGCCACAGCTAACGCTGCTGTCGCATTGAGCACATTGTGCATTCCGGGGATCGTCAAATGCAGTTCGGGGAGCACCTTGCCATTCTTCGAGATTCTTGCAAATGAGGCGGCAGGCTCTAAGGCAATTCTGGAGAGAGAGAAGTTGGCTTCCGTTGTGCCATATGTAATGAGGGTTATGTCGTTTCGCTCCACTCGAGTGAAAAGTTTACGCACTCCGGGGTCATCAATGCACGCAACAACAAATCCCCCACTTTGAATGGTATTTATAAACTCCACGAAGATTGCGAACAGGTCTTCCAGCGTCGCAAAGTGATCAACGTGATCTAGCTCTAAATTGGTGATGATTGCGCCGAGTGGATGATATGCGGTGAATGAACCATCTGACTCATCTGCTTCTGCAACAAATATATCCCCGCTGCCTAAGTGAGCATTCACTCCTGAGCTATTAATCAATCCCCCAATGGCAAAGGATGGATCGAGTCCAGCGCCCTGCAAAGCGACCGTCAACATAGATGTAGTTGTTGTCTTACCGTGAGTTCCTGCCACGGCAATCGAACGCTTGCCCTCCATCAGGGCTGCGAGAGCCTCGGCTCTGGTCAATATCTGCAAACCTCGCGCCTGCGCTGCGACCACTTCAGGGTTGGAGTCAGAAATGGCGCCTGATGTGATGAGGAGATCGGCGTTCGCCACATTCTCCGCGGAGTGACCTATAAATATTGTGGCTCCTAGCGTCGCGAGTGCATCGGTGATGGAACTCTGCTTTACATCGCTGCCACTTACTGCAAATCCCTCAGAGAGCATGATCCGCGCGATCCCAGACATTCCAGCTCCGCCAATACCAACGAAGTGAATCTTCTTATCGGCTAATTGCTCCAGGCTACTCATGGGCTAATACTTTCAGAGATCGCAGACCGATCGCATCACTCGCGTTGAGAGGGAAGTCAATCCGCTCCCCTGATTCACGTCGTGCTTTCGCCGCCTCAAGGAGGCGAGCAACGTTAGAGATTAACCAAGAGCCAGTAAATTCCTCATTCTTCAATATCTCGCCGCCACCACGTGCAACAACTTCACGGGCATTTTCAATCTGTTCGCCATTTCCAATCGGAAGCGGAATATATAACGAGTAGATACCCAGTACCCCAGTTTCAGCAACGGTCACCGCTCCGCTTCGAGAGATGACGAGGTCGCTGGCAGCGTAAGCTGCGGCCATATCGTCGATGTAATGCAGCGGTAGGTAACCTGCTTGGGCTTGAGGTAACTCATTCTTGGCGCCAACAGCATGAATAATTTGAGCACCTTTGCTCGTTATCTCTTTACGAGCTACGGCAACAGCCTCATTAAATTTAACCGAACCCAGTGAGCCACCAAAAATGAGAATCGTCGGCGCTGCCGGATCTAGTTTCAATTCCTTAAGCGCTCTCTCTTTGGCAGCAGCTCTCTGATGCGCATCCAATTGAGAGAGGGCGACGATCGAACTGCGAAGTGGGATTCCAACTCGATCTGCATCCTCAGCCCCAAAAGCTCGCAGAACAGTTGCGCCACAACGACCCGCCAATTTATTGGCCAGCCCCATCTTGGCATTCGCCTCGTGGGCGATCATTGGTATCCCCATGCGACGGGCCGACAAATATGCAGGGGCCGCAACATATCCTCCAAAACCAATTACAAGATCTGCACCTCGAATCGCCGCTTCTGTCTGCTTCAACGTTTTGCGAAAGCGACTCGGCCAGCGAAGCAAACCCAGATTAATACGACGTGGAAAGGGAGCTTTATCGATCAGATGTAAATCGAAATGTGCAGCCGGAACCAACTTCACTTCTACGCCTTCCGCGGTTCCCAAGAAGAGAAACTCGGTATTTGGGTTGTGATCTCGGAGCCAGTTGGCGACGGCTAGAGCTGGCTCAACATGACCAGAGGTTCCAGCACCGGCAAGAACTATTCGCGACATATCAAACTCGCTTGCGCGCTGCGATCGCCGCACGAACTCGCGGATCGCGGCGTGACACATTTAATACAAATCCAATTGCAAGGAAATTGGCGATCAGCGAGGAGCCACCATAACTTATGAATGGCAAGGTAACACCTACTACAGGAAGCACTCCGATAACAGAGCCAACATTAATAATTACCTGCATCATCATCCAGGCACCAATTCCAGCGCAGGCATACCGAGAGAAGAGATCGCGAGTCTGCATCGCGGTGCGGAAGATCCCGTAGATAAGTGCGATGAAGAGAATAAGAACGACGAGTGTTCCAAGGAGTCCGAGCTCTTCACCAATCACTGCAAAGATAAAATCAGTGTGGGCCTCTGAGAGATTTCCCCACTTCTGTCGGCTGGCTCCAAGTCCTACTCCAAAAAATCCTCCACTCGCCAATCCCATAACTGAGTGAGCCGGCTGCCAGCCTGCAAGTTTGTAGACAGATGGAGCAAAGGGATTGAGCACGGCAGCGAATCGATGGAGGCGATATGGCGCAATGGCAACAAGTGCCACAACTCCAGCGATAGCGGCTACACCCATAAATATAAAGTGACGAAGCGGCAAGCCCCCAACAAAGAGCATGATGGAGACGATTCCGAGGATGATGACAGTTGTTCCCAAATCTCCACCTTTGAGGATCAACATCAATAACGGAATCGTTCCGGAGAGCACAAAGGCCACATGGCGCATTGCAGATCGATCCGCGACCGTCTCATCAAACTTACGAAGTTGGCCGGCGCACCACAAGATCAAACCCAACTTGGCGAACTCTGAAGGTTGCATAGTAAAACCAGCGAAATGGATCCAGTTTGTGTTTCCATTTACCGTCAGTTTGATTCCTGGGACAAGAGGCAGACAGAGCGCGAGAAACGAGAGAATAAGCGAGTAGCGTGTCAACGCCTCCCACACTCTCGGCTTCCAATTTGAAACAAGGAGTATGGCCAGAATTGAAATTCCGAAGAATATTAACTGCCTAAAGAATATTGAATACGTCGAACCAGATTGCTGCAACGAAACTACGCTGGAGGCCGATAGGACCATGACCAGGCCCAGCGCCGAGAGAAAGGTGAGAGATCCAAGGATCATGTAATACGGAGCGTCGGGACGTTGCAAATAATTGGAATATTTCTGGCGCCGCGTGGTTGGTTTGGAGCTCATCGGCCCACCACCTCACGAACCATGGCCACGAATTTCTCGCCGCGATCTGCGTAGTCACGGAATTGATCCATCGATGCGCAGGCGGGTGCGAGGAGAACCGTATCGCCCGAAACCGCTAACTCCGCCGCCTGTTTAACAACTTCTCGCATGAGATCTTCGGAGTCTCCCGAGTACGGCATGATGAAATATGGAACGGTGGGTGCGTGCTTTGAAAGCGCAGTCGCGATAATGGGGGCATCTTGTCCTATAAGGATTGCCGCCTTAATTCGGAGCGCACAGCGTTCAATAAGTGGACCCATCTCAGCGCCTTTGGCCAGACCGCCTGCGATCCAGATCGAGGAGATATGCGAGAGCAGAGCAGCGGCGGCGGCATGAGGATTAGTTGCCTTGGAGTCATTAACCCAGGCGATTCCATCACGCTCGAGAACAAGTTCAAGGCGATGGCGATCCAAGGTGAAATTCTTAAGTCCAGCTCTTATCTCTTCATGCGTAATTCCTATCGCAAGTGCCAATCCAGCAGCGGCCATCGCGTTGGCGACATTGTGAGGAACGGTCGGATGAATATCTGCAAGCTCGGCAAAATCAATCGCGATGGTTGGGTCAGATGTAAATGCCCTATCGATCAAGAGATTTTCTACTAAACCGATCTCTCCCGGTTGCGGTGTATCTAGGTAATAGAAAATTTTGCGGCCGTTCCATGCCGAGGACCGGAGCACGCTCTCACTATCTTCCCCATTGATAATGGCAACAGAACTAGCCGAGAGAAGTTTTAGCTTTGCCAAGGCATATTGATCGAAAGAGCCATGCCAATCAATGTGATCTGGGGCGATATTAAGAAGAGCGACCGCTTCATAGGTAGGTAGAGAGCTCCACTCCAATTGGAATGATGAAAGTTCTAAAGCCAGAAAGTCATAACGCTCCCCTGAGGCCAAAACCGAAATAACAGGCTCTCCAACATTGCCGCAAGCAATTCCAGAATGAGCGCTGTAATCAAATATTGATTGCACCATCTGAATGGTCGTTGTCTTGCCATTGGTCCCGGTTAACGCAATCCACTTCTGATCTGGAGCTAGTACTTCCTTCACCTTCCAAGAGAAATCGATCTCACTCAGGAGGGTTGCACCTGAATCTCGTAGACCTACAACGATGGGGTGATCGGTTCTCCATCCTGGAGAGATGATCGCCAGATCGTAACTCTTCTCCACTGCACGCAGCGCATTAGGGGCTTTCTCATCAAATAGGTCTGGGCTCATTCCACGGGTCACAAGAAAATCCAAGACGGCAGAGCCTGTTACACCAGCGCCAACTACGGCTATCTTCTGGGTGGCAAGCTCTTCAAGGAAATTCATTTATGAGGTCACCCACTGTGCATAGAAGAGACCGAGTCCTGCCGCAACGCTTAATCCGGCAATAATCCAGAAACGAATCACGATCGTGACCTCAGCCCAACCCAGTAATTCAAAGTGATGTTGCAGTGGCGCCATGCGAAAGACTCGTTTGCCTCCTGAGGCTTTGAAATAGAGAGTCTGGATAATCACCGACATCGTGATGATGACGAAGAGACCGCCCAGAACTGCTAACAACATCTCAATCCGCAAAGTGATCGCCAAACCAGCGAGCGCTCCACCAAGTGCTAGTGAACCAACATCACCCATAAAGATTCGAGCAGGCGAGGTGTTCCACCATAAGAAGCCGGCACATGAACCTGCAAAGGCCGCGGCGAGAACTGCAAGGTCGAGAGGGTCACGTACTTGATAACATTTGGAGGCAAGGACCTGTCCGCTTCCCAATCCGCAACTCTGACGAAATTCCCATACCCCGATGAGCACGAAGGCGAGTAACGTCATGATCGAAGTTCCGCTAGCCAACCCATCGAGGCCATCAGTTAAGTTAACGCCGTTGCTTGTCCCGAGAACTAGTAGAACGACCCACAGAATTACAAAGACCGTTCCAAGTGCCAGCGATGTATCGCGCACCGTGGATAAATGAAATGAGATCGGAGTTAATTTAAAACTATCTTTAAAATGCAATCCCGCAAAGGCGAATCCTCCAGCAACTAAAGCCTGTCCCAACAATTTCTGCTTGGCGCGTAGTCCGAGGGAGCGTTGCTTAACAATTTTGAGCCAGTCATCAAGCAGACCAACAAAGCCGAGTCCGAGCACGAGCCCAATAACTAAAAGCGCAGAGATACTTACTCGAACCCCATTAATAAGGTGCGAGCCGAAATAGCCGATGATCGCCGCGGCGATCAGAACGACACCACCCATCGTGGGTGTACCTCTTTTTACATGGTGAGTCGTTGGACCGTCATCACGAATATTCTGGCCGTAGCCGTGACGCGCAAGGTAACGAATGAAGAGTGGAGTAAAGAAGAAACTTAATAGTGTGGCAATCGTGCCCGCGAGCAGAATCTCTTTCATTCGCCCGTGACCTGCCAATTCGCGAGCAACTTCTCCGAGAGTTCATCCAGATGCTCCGCCCGAGAGGCCTTCACTAGTAGAACATCGCCCGGTTGCACATGCTTCAATAAATCTAGAGCCTCTTCCTGAGTCAGGAAGTAATGGGTCAGCATCTCATCTCCGGCGCCAGGGTCTAACTGAAGTCCCTCAAGGTATAAATCAGTCCCAACAGATACCAAGTGATCGACCCCCAATTCAGAGGCGAGTCTGCCAATTCGAAGATGCTCTTCCCGTTCGGACGCGCCGAGTTCGTGCATCTTCCCCAAAATTGCCCACGAGGATCCGCCCCGTTCCTGGGTCAAGAGGACCAGGGTTCGAAGCGCCGCGGTGACGCTCTCTGGATTAGCGTTATATGAGTCATTAATAAGAAGGAGTTCGCCCACATCATGGAGCTCCATACGCCACTTGCTAGAGGGTTCGGCGGTGGAGAGTGCTGCAGCTACAGATTCAATGGGGATGCCGACCTCAAGTCCAACCGCAGCGGCGGCAAGTGCATTGGCTACTTGGTGAGCACCCAAGAGGCGCAGAGCAACCGGAGATCGACCAGATGCGCTCACCAGATCAAAGTGCGCTAGCCCCTCGCGAAATTCCAAATCTGCAGCCCGTACATCGCAGGTACTTTTCTCGCCAAAGGTAATCCGTCTGCGAGAGCTGCCCTCGCCCATGTGCGGCGTGTAAGGATCATAGGAACCCAAGATCGCGACTCCATGCTCGGAGAGCGAATTGATCAATTCCGACTTCGTGCGGGCGATCGCCTCGCGACTTCCAAACTCCCCTATATGGGCAGATCCAACAACCAGCACGACTCCAATGTGAGGCTTAGCTATCTCGCAGAGCGCTGCAATATCTCCATCGTGACGCGCTCCCATTTCGACGACGCAGAAACGGGTATTTTCCGTGACGTGCAAAATTGTTAGAGGTACACCAATCTCATTATTGAATGATCCGCTGGGTACTACGCACTCGCCCGCGACGGAGAGAACATGCCCCAAGAGATCCTTGGTGGTTGTTTTTCCATGAGAACCAGTAATTCCGATAAAGGTGCAGTGCTTAATTCTTTCTCGGACTTTACGAGCCAGCGTCGTGAGAGCAGCACCTGCATCCTCGACGAGGAGCGAAGGGACGCCAGTATTTATCGTGGTAATGGCAAAGCGTGCACCATTCTCGATCGCCTCTTTGGCATAAGCATTTCCATCAGTTCGCTCTCCCGGAAGTGCAATAAAGAAAGAGCCTGGCTCGACCTTACGGGAATCAATTTCGGGGTACTCCGTGATGATAGCTTGCGGATCAAGGTCAATAATCTCGGCGCCAATAATTTCAGCAATCTCTGAAACGGTTATCGCGATCATGCCAACTCCTCGATTGCTCGGGCCAATTCAATGCGATCGTCGAAGGGATATTTGACTCCGTTGATCTCTTGTCCGCGCTCGTGACCTTTTCCTAAAACAATAACGCAGTCTCCTGGTGCTGCGTTCAAGACCGCGATTGCAATTGCTTGACGGCGATCTGCTTCGACAATTTCACTCTCGCCTCGGTGGTTGCCCACCATCTCATCCAAAATAGTCTTGGGATCTTCACTGCGCGGATTATCGGAGGTAAATACCGCTACATCTGCTCCCTGTCGGAGCGCATCCCCCATCAAGGGACGCTTGCTCTTGTCGCGATCGCCACCACAACCAAGCACCGCTATCACTCGCCCATTAGTCAAAGACCGCGCAGTGGCCAAGGCGCGATTAACAGCATCTGGCGTGTGGGCGTAATCAACTAAAGCTAGAAACTTCTGTCCAGCGTTCACTGGCTCTAAACGACCCACTGGTGCACTCAAGGTGCGCATGTAATAAGAGATCGCCACAGGATCCACACCGCTCTCAACTGCGAGTGCAATGGCGAGAAGGGCGTTATCAAGATTATGCAATCCAAGCAGCGGAAGGCGACCCTCAATAAGGATTCCACCTGAGCCACGAATCGCGACGTCATAGCCAACTCCACCTGGAGCTTCAAAGAAATCCTGGTAATACCAATCGGCTTTGGTATTTGATCGCGAGAAAGATTTTGTTGGAATGACCGCTTCTTCATAAAGCCTCAAGCCATGGGGGTCATCGATATTCACGATCGCACTCTCGGCATACTCCGGAACAAAGAGCCGGGCCTTAGCCTGGAAATAGCTCTCCATATCACCGTGATAGTCCAGGTGATCTTGAGTCAGGTTTGTAAATCCAACAACTGTGAAGTGCGAACCAAGTACACGACGCATATCGAGGGCGTGACTACTAACCTCCATCACGAGATTTCGAACATGTCGCTCGCGCATCGTGGCTACAACCGCTTGCAGATCGGTTCCTTCGGGAGTTGTAAACGAGGCGTTCGACTCTTCGCCATCAATAGTTATGCCCACAGTTCCGATAAATCCGGTGCTGCGACCATCCAATCGCCAAATCTGATCCACAAGTGAGGCGGTAGTCGTCTTTCCATTTGTTCCCGTAATTCCAACTGCCTCGAGCGAACTGAAAGGGCTGCGATAAAACCATGATGCGATGGGACCAACCCACCGACGCGGATTGCTCACAACAATTACTGGAACATCTTGTTGTATCAAATCTTTACCGCGCTGATCGGTCAAGATAGCAACTGCTCCTTGTGCAATCGCGCTATTCGCAAACTCAGCGCCGTGGCTCTTTGCTCCAGAAAGAGCGATAAAGAGATCGCCCTCGCTC
>Ga0208109_1000194_pt1 | contig 22949 bp, 31 predicted proteins | sample CryBogCBH18Jul08_FD_184594 | JGI IMG/M metagenome (GOLD analysis project Ga0208109, IMG submission 184594) | Freshwater microbial communities from Crystal Bog, Wisconsin, USA - CBH18Jul08 (SPAdes) (version 2) | ecosystem: Environmental > Aquatic > Freshwater > Lake | place: Crystal Bog...
AGCAAGAAATAAGTTTATAAAAAACCTTGCAGTTAGTTTAGGTAATAATACTTTAATTCTCTATCAGATGGTTGCCAAGCATGGACAGGTCCTGTATGATATGATTCGGAACACAGAGAATATAGGCGACAGAAAAGTATTCTTTGTGCATGGTGGAACCGAAACAGAAGACAGGGAAAAGATTAGAGAAATTATGGAAAAAGAAAATGACGCTATTATCGTGGCTTCTTACGGCACTTTTTCTACAGGCATTAATATTAGGAATTTACATAATATTATATTTGCCAGTCCAAGTAAGAGCAGAGTCAGAAGCCTTCAATCGATTGGCCGAGGGCTTAGAAACTCGGAAGGTAAAGACAAAGCAACACTATACGACATTGCAGACGACCTCAGATATAAAAAACACATGAACTTTACATTGAAACATTTTGTGGAAAGAGTCAAGATATATACTGAGGAGAAGTTTTCATTCAAAACATACAAAATAGGACTAAAAAAATGAACAACATTAAAATCGTTCGTATGCAAAATGGTCAAGATATTATCGGTATGGTGAATGAAATAATGGAAGGCCAGTACGTTGTTGAACAACCAATGGAATTCCAAATGATAAACAGAAATAGGATATCGACTATTACATTAGCTCACTATCTTCCTGTTGAATTAGTGGCCAAAAATGAAGTGGTATTGAATAGTAAAGACATTGTATTCATCACAAATCCTTCTGCAAACTTTGCGGAATACTATGAAGGTGCTTTGATGAAAGAAGAAAACTCTGTGAACGAGTCTTTGGCCAAGGAGATTTCGGAAGACCTGACTGCTAGAGTTAGGGAAATTATGATGCAAGCTTTTGGAGAACTGGAAGATCCAGGAGAAAGAACATTACATTAATATTAAGCAGCAACACCGAGACCTTAACATTTGTCAAGGCCTTTTGTCAACATTTATTATGGTACATTTAACATGAGCACTAAACATTACATCAACAATGCCGACTTCTTACAGGCATTAATTGCATACAAGTCACGCAAAGAGACTAATCCACAAGAACCTATACCAAATTACATAGGTGAATGTTGGATGAAAATTGCCGAAGGTCTGTCTCACAAACCTAATTTCATCAGTTACACTTACAGAGATGAAATGATTTCGGATGGTATCGAAAACTGCCTCATGTATTTTGAGAACTTTGATCCAACAAAATCTAAAAATCCATTTGCATACTTCACACAAATCATCTACTATGCGTTCCTTAGACGCATCCAAAAAGAAAAGAAACAACTGTATGTCAAGTATAAGTCTACTGAACAAATGGGCATCCTAGACGAGTTTGAGATGTTGGATCATGATGGAAGTTCTGTACAGTTTGAACTATACGACAATATTGCTGAGTTCATAGAAAACTATGAGATTGGCCAAAAGAAAAAGAAAGACGAAAAGAAAGTAAGTAAGAAGCCTAAAGGCATTGAACAATTTTTGGAGGATTAATATGGATTTTGGTAAAATTAAAGTGGGTTTTACTGCATCTTGTTTTGATTTGTTTCATGCAGGTCATGTGATGATGTTGAAAGAGGCCAAAACACAATGTGATTTTCTTATTGTTGGATTACAAACTGATCCTACAATCGACAGACCAGAGAAAAACAAACCAGTACAATCGGTATTTGAACGGTATACTCAACTAGAGGCCTGCAAGTATGTTGACCAAATTATACCATATGCCACTGAAAAAGAGTTGATGGACATCTTGACATCTCATCCAATTGATGTTAGAATCATAGGTGAGGAATATAGAGATAAACAATTCACTGGTTATCAATTACCAATGTCTGTCTATTTCAATTCTAGACAACATAGTTTCAGTACCACGGAGTTAAGACAACGTGTATTGAACATTCATAAAGATAAGTCTGTTGTTTCTATCGCCAAATGATAATGGTAGATTATACACCAGAAAATCTACAAAAGATTTCTGGTATTATAAAAAAGAATCTGACATACGACTTGTTGCCTAGAAAATGGTTTATTAGAAATGCGGCCAATCCAATGTTTGGTCATTGCCATAATGCCGCAGGATGTTTGTATAAGATATTTGGCCATGAAAATATGCATATGTATCGTGCATTAGATGATGAAGGCATCTATCATTGGTGGTGTATTGATAAAGAAAATAAGATTATTGACTTAACTTCTGCACAATACACAGACTTTGGTAGAAGACCTCCATATGCCGAAGGCGAAAAGGCAAACATCTTAGGTTTTGGATACCGAAAAAGAGTGATGACTTTGTTTAATAGGGTAATGAATGAGTATGAAGATAGCAACAATTACGGATCAACACTTTGGATCAAGGAATGACTCGGCTCATTTTCTAGAGTATTACGAGAAGTTTTATAGGGAAACATTCTTTCCCATGATTGATAGTGAGGGCATCAATACTGTTCTCATTCTAGGTGATACATTTGACCGCCGTAAATATGTAAACTTTTTTACTCTTAAACGTGCCAAAGAGATGTTCTTTGATGGACTATTTGAACGTGGCATTGATGTTCATATGTTGGCAGGCAACCACGACACATACTTTAAGAACACTAATGATGTAAATTCGGTTGACTTGTTGCTACGTGAGTATGGTAATATCAATGTGATAGACCATCCTGCGGAAATCTTTGTTGGGCCTCATAAAATTTGTATGATGCCTTGGATTTGTCCAGAAAACTTTGATGACAGTATGCAGATGTTGAAAGAAACAGATGCACCTATTTGTATGGGTCATTTTGAAATTGCAGGCTTTGCTATGCATCGTGGCATGCCATCAGAAGAAGGATTGAATCGTGCGTTATTCAATAAGTTTGAGTACACTTTCTCAGGCCATTATCATCATAAATCCAATGCTGATGGTATTCATTACTTGGGTAATCCTTACGAACTCACTTGGCAAGACTACAATGACCCTCGTGGCTTTCATCTTTTTGATTTGGATAAACGTGAGCTCTTGTTTATTCATAACCCAAATGTAATGTTCCACAGATTGGTATATGATGACAAAGTATCATCTATAAGTGATATCATGCAATTATCATTTGCCGATTATACCGCCAAATATGTTAAAGTGGTAGTGGTAAACAAAACTAATCCATATTTGTTTGACCAGTATATGAATAAGCTATATGATGTTAATCCTGCCGATATTACCATTGTTGAAGACGCTTTAGACTTGACAGATGAAGCGGAAGATGATAAGATAGATGAAGCAGAAGACACAATCACTATCATAAACAAATATGTTGATGGTCTTCAGAATGAAGGTATTGATAGTACCAGATTGAAAAACATGATGCGTGAAATATATGTTGAGGCTTTGAACTTAGAACAAGCATGATAAAATTCCAAACTATACGTTGGAAAAACTTATTGTCTACAGGCAATTCGTTTACCGAAATCAAGTTAGATAAATCTACCAACACATTGATTGTTGGTAGTAATGGTGCAGGCAAGTCCACAATCTTGGATGCATTGTGTTTCGGTCTTTTTGGTAAACCATTCCGAAAGATTAACAAACCTAATCTTGTAAATTCAATTAACAACTCCAATACTGTTGTTGAAGTTGAGTTTGCTATTGGTAAGAAACAATACAAAATTATTCGTGGTATTAAACCAAATGTGTTTGAAATTTTGTGTAATGGTACTTTGGTTAACCAAGACGCCAAATCAAAAGATTATCAAGATTTCTTAGAGAAGACTATTCTCAAATTTAACTACAAATCATTTACACAAATTGTTATTCTTGGTTCAGCATCATTTGTTCCATTCATGCAGTTGTCTCCTGCCGACCGCAGAACAATCATTGAAGAACTGTTAGATATCCAAATCTTTACATCAATGAATGGATTGATTAAAGAAAGAATGGCCGGCATCAAAGAAGAATCTTCTAAAAACAAGTATGCAATGGAGTTGGCATCTGAAAAAATCAAGATGCAAAAACAAAACATTGACGAACATAAAAAGAACAATGAAGATGAAATTGAAAAGAAAAAATCTGAGATTGTAACTAATGAAGAATACATTGTTAAGATTAACAAAGATATTGGATTAATCCAAAAACACATTGATGCTCTAACTAAGAAGATACAAGACAAATCTTCTATTGAATCAAAGAGTAAAAAATTGGTTCAATTAGAAGCCAAGTTAGAAACAAATATTAAGAAAGTGGAAAAAGATATTGCTTTTTACCATGACAATGATAATTGTCCTACTTGCAAACAAACAATTGATGGTGACTTCAAACAAATACAAGTTACCGAAAGTGAATCTAAGGCATCGTTGCAAAAGAAGGCCTTAAAAGAATTGAATTCTGAATATGAAAAGATGCAAACACGATTGAATCAAATTGTAGAAGTATCTAAACATATCACAGAACATAACAATGAAATTGTTAAACACAATTCTACGTTGACTTCCATCAATTCATATGTTGCTAAATTGAACAAAGAGATTGTGGAACTTAGTAACAAGAAACAAAACTTGACGGAAGAAAACCATAAGTTGAAAGAATTGAAGACTGAATTGGCTTCATTGATTAAGACACAAGAAGAACTGTCTATTGAAAAACACTACCATGAGTATGCAGCATCATTATTGAAAGATAATGGTATCAAGACTAGAATCATTAAACAATACTTGCCTATCATCAATAAGTTAGTAAACAAATATTTGAAGGCTATGGACTTCTTTGTTAACTTCAACTTGAATGAAAATTTTGAAGAAACAATCAAATCACGGTATCGTGATGAGTTTAGTTATTCCAATTTTTCTGAAGGTGAAAAGATGCGTATTGACTTAGCATTATTGTTTACATGGAGACAAGTTGCTAAGATGAAGAACTCCACTAACACCAATCTATTGATATTGGATGAAGTGTTTGATTCCAGCCTAGATACTGTAGGCACTGATGAATTTCTCAAATTGATACACGAGATGGGAACGGATACAAATATCTTTGTTATCAGTCATAAAGGCGACCAACTCTTTGAGAAGTTTAGGTCAATTATTAAGTTTAGGAAAGTAAATAATTTTTCACAGGTGATTATATGAGCGAATTAAAACCAATTGATGGTGTCTTTAAGATTGACACAAGTGATGCACTTAAAGGTGAGGTTAAATCTTCCGTAGAAAAGATTGAAACATTCAAGTTGGTTGCTGAAACTGATCCTATCCTTTATGAACCATTGCCTGCATTTGACTTTACCAACCCACCTGTAGATCCAAATAAGTTTGCTTCTTCATTGGTAGAAACTTGCAAGAAAGAACAAGGCGTAGGATTATCGGCCAATCAATGTGGTTTTAAGTATCGTGTATTTGTGATGGGTGCAAATGATGATTATGTGGCATTCTTTAATCCTAAAGTATTAACTACTGAAGGTGAAATCCACATGATGGAAGGATGTTTGTCCTTTCCTTTGTTAGGATTACACATCACACGACCAAAAACAATTACCGTGGAATACCAGGACTTTACAGGTGAAACCAAGAATATGACTCTGGATGGCATATCTGCAAGAGTTTTTCTCCATGAGCTTGACCATATGAATGGAATAGTGTATACTCAACTTGCAAAACCTATGGCGTTGAAATCAGGAATGGCCAAACGTCAGAAGATGATTAAGAAAATTGCAGGTGCATATGCACATATGATGAAACGTGAGAGTACAAAAAATGGCACAAACGCCTCCAGAAATCGTTGAAAAACAATGGCAAGCTTGGCAAGAAAAGAATCCTGTTATTGACCATGTAGATACCGATGAACTTAAATCAAAGTTAATTGAAGACTTATCTTATGCATCTCAAATGGATGTTAAAGAGTATACTTTATATCAGAAATGGTGTGAAGTAAAAGAACGTTATCCTGTTGAGAATGTCTCTACACTTTGGGGTGATGAGTTTCAAATGGTCAACAAAGGCCAAGAAGAAATCATTGAGAAAGTAAAAACAAACTTTTGGATGCCAAAGAATCCAGATGATTATGAAAACTTGAAACCTAAATTAGTGTTGCATAATGGCGCATTGGCAGAAACTTGGAATGCCATTCGTACATTTTCTTCTACTATGAAGAACAACTCTAACATTGGTCGTAATCTGTTTTATGCAGTCGTTGATGAAGTTACAGGAAACTATCTTGGTGTTATCTGTATATCATCTGACTTCTTAGACTTAACGCCTAGAGATACTGCGATTGGATGGTCTAGGGACGTTAAAACACAACAAGGTATGATTAACCATACTGCAATTGGTTCTACAATTGTTCCATTGCAACCACTCGGTTACAATTACATGGGTGGTAAGTTATTAGCATTATTATGTTTGGCCGATACAGTACAGAATGATTGGAAAAGACAATATGAAGACACTCTTGTTGGCGTTACTACAACGTCACTATATGGTAAAACAAAGGCAGGTGGATTATCCCAATACGATGGTCTCGAACATTGGCAGAAAATGGGATTCTCTAGTGGCTCAGTTGCTTTCGAACCTAAACGTTCTACTTCTAACATGGTTTATGATTGGATTAAAGAAAACCATACAAGAAAATACTTTGAATGGTGGGATGCCAAGAACACACAAGGACTTCCACTAAAACGTGACCACAAAAATCGTTCATTGAACTTTGCATATTCCAAACTTGGTATTCCTAAAGATTTGATTCGTACCGAACACCAACGTGGAATTTATTTTTCTCCTTTGTACAATAATACCAATGAATATCTCCGCAAAGAAATTGGTGATGATGCCTTGGTAAAATCTTTTGATACAAGTGAAGAAGCATTGACCAATATTTGGAAAACCAAATACGCTAAAGGCCGCATCAGGCAATTACAAAAGAAAAATACGGTATCATATGAAGGACTATTCTATGATGACCTAATTTATTTGACTTGGAACGAAACCAAGGCCAAATATTTGCCACAGGTTGGCAGATAGTCAAGTATACCACAATTATGCTTGACAAATCATATACATAAGTGTATGATAGTGATTCTAGTGACGCAAAACTAGGAATTTTTTATTTTATTAGGAGTTATATTATGAGCAAATTATCCGCAAAAACACGTATGTTAAACACTTTGAAGAAAACAAGTGGTTATAACACATTCACTACACGCCAAGCACAAGTTCGCTTTGGTATTAGTAACGTTGCGGCACGCATTGACGAACTTCGCCAAGAAGGTCATTGCATCTACACTAACAGCCGTATCCTAGAAGATGGTCGTAAGATTTCTTACTACCGTTTGGGAACACCAACTAAGGCTATGATTAAATCTGCTTTGAGTGCAGGTCATTCTTTTACTGCTTAATTGCAGACACGGGAACCGCTAGTCGGTTCCCCTTTTTTTATATCTTGGAGTCTACATGGAAATTTCAATTAAAACAGAAGAACTAAGAAAGTATAGTATCTTCGTTGCAACACCAATGTATGGTGGGCAAAATCATGGTCTTTACATGAAAGCATGTTTAGACTTGCAAGGTCTTTGTATGCAATACGGCATTCAAGTCAAATTCTCATTCCTTTTCAATGAGTCCCTAATTACAAGAGCTCGTAACTATTTGGTTGACGAGTTTATTCACCGTTCCGAGTGCACACATTTGTTGTTTATTGACTCCGACATTAATTTTAATCCACAAGATGTTATTGCTATGTTGGCATTGGATAAAGATGTTATCGGTGGTCCTTATCCTAAGAAAGCAATCAAGTGGCGTTCTGCTGTTGCAGCACTTAAAAAGAATCCTGACATTGAACCACAGACACTTGAGAAAGTTGTTGGAGACTTTGTGTTTAATCCTGTTAAAGGTACTGCACAATTCAACGTTACAGAACCATTAGATGTACTAGAAATTGGTACAGGATTTATGATGGTGAAACGTGAAGTGTTCTCTAAGATGGAAGAAGCATATCCAATGATTCGTTACAAACCAGACCACGTTGGACAAGCCAACTTTGATGGTTCACGTTACATTCATGCTTTCTTTGATACAGTTATTGATAGTAAAGATTCTATCACTGGTGGTGGTACAGACCGTTATTTGTCGGAAGATTATATGTTCTGTCAAATGTGGCGTAAAATTGGCGGACAAATTTGGTTGTGTCCTTGGATGCGTACTGCACACATTGGTACATATCATTTCCACGGTGATATGCCTGCTGTTGCAAACTATGTTGGAGAAATGTGATGACTGAATTCACCGTAGTTGATGATAAAGTTTATAAAGACTTGATTGAAAAATCACAATCAGCATCTACTGGTGGACGTAAGTTTGATGGTGGCAAACTAGAATATGGTTTGTTGCCACCATTAGCACTCAAGGCTACAGTAGAAATTCTGACATTTGGTGCTCAGAAATATGAGAGAGATAATTGGAAAAAAGTTCCTGATTCTAAGCGTAGGTACTTTGATGCACTTCAAAGACACCTATGGGCTTGGAAAGAAGGTGAACAAAACGATTCAGAAACTGGTAAGAATCACTTGGCTCACGCCATGTGTTGCTTGATGTTTTTGTATGAACATGATATAATGTATTCTTTAGATAATGGAGATGTGAAATGAAACTTTCAAATGAGACACTAAGTGTGTTAAAAAACTTTTCTGGAATCAATCAAGGTATTGAATTCAAAAAAGGCAACAAACTGACCACTGTATCGGCAGGTAAAACTGTCCTTGCACAGGCAACAATCAAAGATGAATTCCCTCAGGACTTCTGTGTGTATGACTTGAATCAATTCTTGTCCGTACATTCTTTGTTTAAGAATGGTGTAGAATTGGAGTTTGATGACTCTAATGTTACATTCAAAGGTGACCGCAGTAAGATTAAATATCGCATGACTGCCAAGAACATGATTGTTACTCCTCCAGATAAAACTATCAGTTTGAATCACATTGATTGTAGTTTCACAATGACTGAATTGGATCTTGCAGAAATTATGAGAGCTGCAAGTGTTCTATCTTCTCCACACATTGCTGTTCAATCAGATGGAGAAACCATTAATCTTGTTACATTTGATGCAAACGATGATGCACAACACACTAACTCAATTCAAGTTGGTGAAGGTAATGGCAAGGAGTATCGTGTAGTATTCAAAACAGAAAACTTCAAAATGATTCCTGGTGCTTATGATGTTCAAATTTCTTTCAAAGGTCTAGGACACTTCAAGAACGCTAAAGAAGACATTCAGTATTGGATTGCTTTCGAATCTAAAGAAAGTAAGGTGTAATATGGTTGATAAAGTAACAACATTGTTTGGTGACTTTGATGAAAAACAACTGAAATCACTCCGTGGTTACATTGAAGAATTAGTTGTTTGTATGTCTAGAAATAAAGCAACAACTCAATCAATGAGCGATATTATTGCTCTTGCGAATGATGAGTTGAAGATTCCAAAAAAAATCATTCGCAAAATGGCCAAGATTCAGTACAACCAATCTTTACCTGAAGAAGTGGCTGAATTCAAAGAACTCGAAGCATTAATAGAAGGGATTAAAGATGTTAAGTAAGATTGCCAATTTTCTAAAATTAAAAACAGTAACTGTGCCTCCACAGAAAACAGTTGATGAAGAAAAACAAAAACTTGATAAGACAGCCATGGAAACACCTGTTGTAACCACAACGAATGAAGCATCAGTAGCAATTCCTGTTGCAACAGTTGATGCTTCATTGACAGGCATTAAACCTGTTGAAGATGAACCTGTTAAATTTGTTCATGCACAAGTAGAAACTGTTACTGAACCTGCACCAAAAGCTAAACGTAAAGCGCCAGCAAAAACTGCAGCCAAGAAAACACCTGCAAAGAAAACAACTAAAAATGCAAAATAATACTAGGAGGTCCTTTGCTAAAACATTAGGACTTGCCGGTATGTTTGCAATAGGTGTTGCAAGTTATAAAGAAGCAAAAGAACGTATCGTATACAAACAAGATGAGTTACCAACAAAAGAGTTGGAAGAACAACTTAACGGTAAACGGGTATTGCAAATAAATACAACATACGGTACACCAAAACCAAGGACATCAAATTCCTTATATGTTATTGGATTTGGTGATGAATATGTGAAAGGCACAAAAAAAGAAGTAAGTGTGAATATTGTGCCTGGTCCTGATGGTAAACTTTACGTAAAAGAGAATGACATTTGGCGTAAAGTGTGATACAATGAATTTTTATTATATTATGAGGTTTTTGAATGAGCGAACACATTTTGTGGGTGGAGAAGTATCGTCCGAAAACAATTGAAGACTGTATACTTCCTGACTCTTTGAAAGCAACTTTTCAAGAGTATGTAAATCGTAAAGAGATTCCCAATCTCTTATTGTCTGGCACTGCCGGTGTCGGTAAAACTACCGTTGCAAAGGCTCTTTGTGAAGAAGTCGGTTGTGACTATATTGTAATCAATGGTTCAGATGACTCTGGCATTGATGTCCTTCGGAACAAGATTAAGAACTATGCATCATCTGTCTCCTTGATGGGTGGCCGCAAAGTTGTTATTATTGATGAGGCAGATTATCTAAATCCAAATTCAACTCAACCTGCGTTTCGTGGAGTGATTGAGGAGTATGCATCTAATTGTTCCTTCATCTTTACATGTAACTTTAAGAACAGAATCATGGATGCAATTCATTCACGTTGCACCTGTATTGACTTCAAACTCAATGGTTCTAAAGCAAAGATGGCATCAGCCTTCTTCAAACGTGTTGAGTATATCTTAGAAAAAGAAGGTGTGACATATGATAAACCAGTGGTTGCGGAAATTATTACTAAGCATTTCCCTGATAATCGCCGTATTCTTAACGAGCTTCAGCGGTATAGTGTTGGTGGTAGAATTGATAAAGGTCTTCTCGCATCAGTTTCCGATGTGCAGTTAACAGACCTTATCAAGGCCTTGAAGTCCAAAGACTTTGCAAACGCTCGTAAATGGGTCACTAACAATCTGGACAATGATCCAACTAAAATTTATCGTAAACTATATGATGGTCTGTATGAACTTCTCCAACCTAATTCTGTTCCTCAATTGGTCTTACATTTGGCTAAGTATCAACATCAGGCAGCGTTTGTTGCAGACCATGAAATCAATATGATTGCTTGTCTAACAGAAATCATGGTAGATTGTGAGTTCAAATGAAGATAGGTATCATTGGCTTAGGCTTTGTGGGTAAAGCCATTTCAAATGCGTATGATGATTGGATGACTGGCAGATACATTATTGATATTGATCCAGAAAAGAACAATGCAACATATGAAGAACTGGAAGTAACTGATGCAGTCTTTGTTTGTGTGCCAAGTCCTATGGATTCAGATGGTTCTTGTGATACAGGACCTGTACATGAAGTGATTGATAAACTTTATAGTATGAAATACAAGAATCCTGTCATCAGTAAAGTAACTGCACCACCAGAGTTTTATACCAATTGGGGCAAAGTTATGCCTAATTTGGTTTATTCTCCTGAGTTTCTGACTGCTCAAAATGCCACAATAGATTATGCTAGGTCTAAGTACATCGTTTTAGGTGGCACTACAATGGCTTATCAACGTGAAGCAGCAAGAGTTATTAAAGATGCCTCATGTGGTATTAATGAAGCAAAAGAAGTTTATTCTTCTTTGGAAGAAGCTGCAATGTTGAAGTATGCGACCAATGCATTTCTAGCTGCCAAGGTTTCATTTATGAATGAGATTTATCAGACATCTAAACAATTGGGTATTAATTATGATAAAGTCAAAGACATGATGATACTAGATGAACGTATTGGTGAGTCTCATATGCAAGTGCCAGGACCCGATGGTGAATTTGGTTTTGGTGGAATGTGTTTCCCTAAAGATGTTAATGCATTACTTAATTTCTCTCCCGTTGAAATGCCTATTCTTCAAAAGGTATTGAAACGAAACGAACAAATCAGAGGTGAATAATGCCCGATTTATTCAAAGAAATTGTTCCGTCCATTCTTCAAACCAAGAAGAATGTTTTTGACGGTGATTATAAAGACTACAAAGCCTTTATGGTCAACCGTGCTCTGTCTTATCACATGGATTGTGTTCTATATGCAAATGAGATGAACTTGCGTCCAGGACTTGATTCTGACATGCAATATAGCTATCTTCTAAATACCATCAGGTCTGTAAAACGGAAGTTTCAACCGTGGCAGAAAACAGAGGTCCTAAAAGATTTAGAATGTGTGAAATTGTATTTTGGTTATTCAAATGAAAAGGCCAAAGATGCATTGCGTATTCTTAATGAAGACCAAATCGCTGAAATAAGAGCAAAAACAAATATAGGCGGAGTGAATAATAATGATAGGAATACAAGACTTAGTTGAGGTAACACTAGTAGAAGCAGATGATTTTTTGAAAGTGCGTGAGACTTTAACTAGAATAGGTGTCGCATCCAAAAAAGATAAAACACTATACCAATCGTGCCATATTCTGCACAAGCAAGGTAAGTATTACATAGTACATTTCAAAGAATTGTTTGCATTGGATGGCAAACCAACAGACTTAACAGAGAATGATTTGTCTCGTAGGAATGCTATCGCTAAGCTTCTACAAGACTGGGGTTTAATTAAAGTTGTTATAGCTACTCAAATTGAAACACCAGTTCCAATCTTTATAAGTCAAATAAAGATTATTTCCCACAAAGAGAAGAATGAATGGCAATTAGTACCAAAATACAATATTGGATCTAAGAAAAAACCTTGACAATTAGTATAAATACTGATAGGATAAGCCCACCTTAGGGCTGTTTGACGCTACGGTAAAAGGCGTCCGTGTAACTACACTACCGAACGTATTCGGTCCCGTATAAAGTAAGCGGGAATGTTATGCCTTTGGGGTAACAATTTTTTTTAACTTGCTTTTTTAAGGAGTCTATATGACAAGCTTACTATTTCCTAAATTGGATCACTTTATGATTGGTTTTGATGACACTATCAATATGTTGCAGTCTGCAGCAAAAGATATTCAAAAATATACACCATCATATCCACCTTACAACATCAAACAAATCAAAGAAAACAAGTACGTCATCGAGATGGCGGTTGCTGGTTTTTCTAAAACTGATATTGAAATTACCTTAGAAGGTAATAAGATGATTGTTAAAGGTGCCACAAAAGATGATGAAGATGAAACCTATCTACACAAAGGCATTGCTAATCGTGCTTTTGAACGTCAATTTACCTTGGCAGATAAGGTAGAAATCAAAGATGCCGAAATCGCTAACGGAATGTTGCGTGTTTGGTTAGAAAACATGATTACAGCACAGGATGCTATCAAGAAAATTGGTATCAAATCTAAAGATGCTTAATTGGTGGCCTGTTTCCGATGAAGAATGGGAACGCTTAAATTATCCAGAAAAATTTAAGTAATCTCTAGGGGGCTTGACAAGTCCCCTTTTCTATGATACAATCATTTCATTATGAAAAAAGTTGTGGAAAAACCAATCAAGTTAAGAAGCCGAGTGAACCCTACGGAGTTCTTTTGGACTTATTCGTCTTGGGATTCCAACTTTGTTGATGGTGTGGAATTTCTACCCGTTTCAAGGTTTGATCCTACTGACAATCGTATCCATCAATTACATTATGTTCGTAAAGACTCTTTGGAGAAAGTGAAAAATGGCTAAAAAATTATATTTGGTCGAAACTGTATCAATGTTTCGTATGCGTTATGTGGTTGAAGCTGATGAAGAAGGTCATGCTTTAGATGAAGTAACAATTCACGCTACTGGCGGAGATGAAATTACGGAGTTTTCACAGAAGCATTTGGATGAAGTGATTGTATCTTCTCGTAAAATTTCCAATGAACAGTATATTAAATTGTTTGATAAAGACAATTCATATCTGTCTCAATGGACTGAAGATGAAAAACGTAGATATATCCACAAGATTGACTACAATAAATAAACTCTCTGGCGTTAGTTCAATGGATAGAACAGTAACCTTCTAAGTTATCAATAGGGGTTCGATTCCCTTACGCCGGACCAACTAAAGGAAAAATATGAGTGTAACTATTAAAAATTTAGAAAGTGCATTGGCTGGTGAGTCACAAGCACATGTGAAGTATCGTTACTTTGCAAAGATTGCTCGTGAAGAAGGATATGAAGATATTGCAAAACATTTTTGGCATACAGCAGACCAAGAGTTGCTTCACGCATGGGGTCATTTAGAATTGTTAATTGGTAAACCAACAACCAAAGAATGTTTGGAAAAAGCCATCGAAGGTGAAACGTATGAGTACACCTCAATGTATCCAATTATGCAAGCCGAAGCGATTGCAGAAGGTAATGCACAAGCGGCAGCTGAAGCCGATACTCAGATTGCTGAATCAAAAGAACACGCAGAGCAATTTGCGGCTTTACTAGCAAAAGCAGAAAAACGTTTTGCGGCTTTGAAGAAAGTTGAAGAGCGACACGCCACTGCTTATCAAAGAATGTTACAGGAGGTTCAATAATGGAACACGTATGCGTTGTTTGTGGCCATGTCCACGATGAACAAACTGAAGGTAAATGGGAAGAATTGTCTGAAGACTTTACATGTCCAGAATGTGGTGTAGGCAAAGAAGATTACGAATTGATTTAAGAGATTACGACCGTAGCATAGAGGTAGTGCCGAGAACTCATAATTCTTACGGGGTTGGTTCGAGTCCAACCGGTCGTACCATATATTATGAAACAAAAATTTATTGATGCCTTTATGGATGTTGCAAAGAGATTTGCAGAATTGTCCACAGCAAAACGATTACAGGTTGGTGCTATCATTGTAAAAGATGATAGGATCATCTCAATCGGTTATAATGGAATGCCATCTGGATGGACAAATGAGTGTGAGGATGAAATTTGGGATGCCTATGGTCGTTCTGAATTGGTAACAAAACCTGAAGTCATTCATGCCGAAGCCAATGCCATTGCCAAACTGGCTAAATCTCCTGAGTCTGGAACTGGTGCCACAATGTTCCTAACACACGCCCCTTGCGTCCATTGTGCAAAGCAGATATTTACTGCGGGCATCACCAAAGTCATCTATGGACAAGATTACCGTGATACCAAAGGTGTTGCTTTTTTACAACAATGTAATGTAAAAGTTGACAAATACTCTAAATAGGTGTATAATCCTTATTTTGAAGGAGTGCCTATGTCTATTAAGATTGTTGGAAGTCCAGATAAAGATTTCACACCCTATATCCATAGGGCTGGAAAATTCTTCTCTGATAGTTTGTTAACCAAACAAATGCAGGATTATACAACCATAATTGTGAAATTTAATAAAAAATTACAAGATTATGGTTCAGCAGGTGTTGAAGGATATAATTCTAGGAATATGCCTAGAGAATTTTTAATTGAAATAAACCCACACATTGGTGCTTATAACATATTAAAAACCTTGGCACATGAGATGGTTCACGTTAGGCAATTTGCCTATGGTCACACCAATGAAACATTGAGTAAGTGGCATGACCTAAAGATTGATTCGGATGACCTAGATTATTGGGATCATCCTTGGGAAATAGAAGCTCACGGCATGGAAGCAGGTTTATTAACTAAATTTGCCGTACAAGAAAGACTGTGGGAAGTTTTGGCTGAGTTTAGAAACCCAGCAGAACCTGTTAGAAAACAAAAAATAAAATGGAAGAATGTAGGTTGAAAGAAAATTTTGCCTATATACAAGTATTAAGTAAAAGGAATTATGTTGTTTAATTTGTCCAAACCCTCAATGTTAGCCTATGCATGTCGCACGCCATTTATTGGTAGCGATAATCAGTCATGGGAACATGGCACGGGGGTTGTGGAGTAAGTTAAAGACTAAAATCTAAAACTAAAGTTCACAAACCCCACCCTAAAAAAGTGGGGTTTTTTGTTGTTTCCATACAACAAAAGTGTTGACAAAGACCATCGAGTCTGTTACACTCCAACCTGTTCATTAAAAATTAAGTGTAGTTATACCCCCTTCGCCAAGTTGGTAAGGCATCGGATTTTGATTCCGACATTCGGTGGTTCGAGTCCATCAGGGGGTGCCATATAAAAACACATTCGCAACCACATGGGAGTGAGATATCCTCGGGGAGTGTGTTTCTATACGGCAATGGAAGATAATGCAGCTGGGTAGGCCGGCGACCAGCCTTGAAAACTGGGTTCTGAGAAATCGGATGGGGTTCGACTCCTCTGTCTTCCGCCAATATTAAGGAGATTATTATGCCAGGTGTATTTCTTGTAAGTGACACACACTTCGGTCACACTGGAGTGTGTCGTTTCACTGGTAAAGATGGAACAAAGCTTAGACCATGGACTGATCCAAATGAGATGGATGAAGAAATGGTCAGGCGTTGGAACGACAGAGTAAGACCAAACGATAAAGTCTACCATCTTGGTGATGTGGTGATTAATCGTAAAGCTCTTAAAATTATGAATAGGCTTAACGGAGATAAAGTTCTTATTCGTGGTAACCATGATATCTTTAGAGATGATGATTACCGCCAATACTTTAGAGAGCTTCGTGCTTATCATGTTATGAGAGGTATGATTCTTAGCCACATTCCACTTCATACAGATAGTATCGGTCGTTTTGGTACCAACATTCACGGTCATACCCATGACAGGCGTGTGATGAAAAATGTTTTTGGTAAACTAAGTCAAGAAATTGATATCAGATACCATTGTGTATGTGTGGAACAAACAGACTACACTCCTATTCTTTTTGAAGATGTTGTAAAACGGATTCAAGCAGAAGGTGGTGAAGTTGATTTCAGACAGCATGGAAATAGAGCCATGTAGGAGATTGGGCAGGCTGGTAATGCAGCAGATCGCTAATCTGTACACTTGTGAAAGCAGGTGAGTGGGTTCGATTCCCACAGTCTCCGCCAAAATTTCGGTGTGGTGCCAGAGCGGTCCAATGGAGCAGTCTGCAAAACTGTAAAACCGTGGGTTCAAATCCCACCCACACCTCCAAATGTGTTGTATAAAAGCAACGTTGCTAAAATACAACAAGATTCCTGTTGACAAATCCTGTGGTCCTGATACAATGGACTCATGTTCAGTTGATGAGGAATTAAATGATAACAGAAAAAGAAATCAAGTTCTTAAAAGATTTTGGATATAAAGTTTTTGAAGTGACAGGATGGAAAAACGGAACACATTGCTTTGACTATATGGGAAATGCAAAAGGTATCCGTAAAATTTGTCCTGCTTACACTCCACACAAAGGAGAAACAAAAGCTTGGGAAGCAGTTCTAAAATTTCACAAAGAAAATGTTGGTTCTGTTGTTTAATTACAACAAATTTGCTTGACAAATTGACCAGTTCTGATACAATGGACACCTGTTCAGTTGATAAGGAGAGAAAAAAATGAAATGTACGAAATGTAGTAAGTGGCATTTTTTCACAAATCCATGTGAACCGAATTTCAAAAGGTAAGTAAAAAAGTGGTACCATCGTGTACCACTTTCAAGAGTTCTTTATTTTTGTTAAGTGTAGTTTTGTCCCGTTCATCTAGTGGCCTAGGATAGTGCCCTTTCACGGCATTCACACCAGTTCGAATCTGGTACGGGACGCCATACTAAAATACATTAGGTTACCTAAACCATTAGGTGATTGTAGCGTTGGATGTCCTGCCGAGGACATAACAAAACAATTACACGAAAGCTAGTGACATTAAGAAATTTTTGTCCGAACGTTGGCCGATGGATAATTTAGGAAGTAATGACCGTACAGGCCTACTGGAGACGTTCCTTTAGGTAGAGATAGATGTACAATGGTTCCTAATGTATTTTAGTATGGTGTCATTTGTTTTGCTGACGTAAGCCATGGGGGAAACGTCAACCCTGAGTAACTGCGTATATAAACGGTACGTCTAGCTAGCAATTCCGTTGAGCGTAGCAAATAGTGCGTCAGCAAAACAAATGGTCTCATAGTATAATGGTTAGTATAGCGGCTTGTCACGCCGTTGATAGGAGTTCGATTCTCCTTGGGACCGCCAGAATTTAACTAGAGAGCAAGCCTAACATCTTGCAAAAGATACGTTAGCGGAATGGTAAAAATGAGAATACAGACGGAACCTTAAAGCCGAATCCGTCCCTAGTTAAACCTTTTATGCTCAGAAACATCCACGCTACGGTTCGCAACCGTGGGTCCACGGTGAGTTCGCTACTCATGGCAGTTGGAGAGGTCAACACCCCCGCCACAGGGGGTCTCCGGTGAAAGAAGGTGGGATTCCTTCGTGAGCGCCAATTTGGAACGTTAGCTCAGCTGGAAGAGCAGTAGACTTTTAATCTATTGGTCGTGGGTTCGAGCCCCGCACGTTCCACCAGTTTTATGGAGAAATTAGTTTAGTGGTAAAACCACGGGTTGTGATTCCGTTATCACGGGTTCGATTCCCGTATTTCTCCCCAATCATTGTCTAGTAGCTCAGTCGGTAGAGTAGATGACTGTTAATCATTTGGTCGTTGGTTCGAGCCCAACCTAGACAGCCAATATATGGATGTGCCGCCGTAATGGTATGGCAGGAGACTGTAAATCTTCCGGTTTACACCACAGTTGGTTCGATCCCAACCACATCCACCAAATTTTGCCCTTTTAGTATAATGGTATTACACCGGTTTTGTAGTCCGGTTACGGGAGTTCGATTCTCTCAGAGGGCACCAGTTTTATCCGTGTGTAGGCTAGTCTGGTCAAGTCACTCCGTTTGGGGCGGAGAGAGCGCAGGTTCGAATCCTGCCACACGGACCAATTCTTCTATCTTGAATTCCCTTGATGTAGTCCAATGTGTATTGGCAAAAGGAATTGTATTAGATAGTTTGTAGAGTAATTGGTATGAGTTTTCTTGTTCCATTTTAGTATTTATGGGGGATTGGCGTAATTGGGAACGCAGTAGCTTTGCAAGCTTCAGTCAGGAGTTCGAATCTCCTATTCTCCACCATTTATAGTGACGTAGCTTAACGGTAGAGCAAATCCTTCATACGGATTAGGTTGGGGGCTCGATTCCCTCCGTCACTACCAATTTCGGTCCTTAGTAAAATGAATATTACACAAGGCTACGAACCTTGAAGTGGGAGTTTGATTCTCTCAGGACCGGCCATGTTAAATACTCCGTTAGCTCAATGGTAGAGCACTCGACTGATAATCGAGCGACACAAGTTCGATTCTTGTACAGAGTACCAAATGTCTCGGTAGCTCAATTAGGCAGAGTAGGGGTCTCCAAAACCCAAGGTTGGCGGTTCGATTCCGTCCCGAGATGCCAATTTTGTTGTAAAGGTGGTCAATATGAAAAATTTCGATATAGAAGAAGTTAAAGCCTTCCTTGCAAAACAAGGACCTGAAACTAAAGTTTATCTTGGTGCTGATTCTGAAAGAGTGAGAGTGAACGGTGTCTGGTATGCCGACTATGCTTTAGCTGTTGTCGTGCATATTGATGGCCGTCATGGTTGTAAAATTTTTGGTTATGTTCAACGTGAGTTAGATTATGACCACAAGAAAAGTAAACCTGCTATGCGTCTGATGACCGAAGTTTACAAAGTTTCAGAATTGTTTCAAACATTGGCTGAAGTTTTGGAAAACTTCCATGTTGAAGTGCATTTAGACCTTAATAAATCTGATTTACATGGTTCTTCTTGCGTTGTGCAACAGGCCATTGGATATATAAAAGGAACATGTAATGTAACTCCAATGGTCAAGCCAGATGCTCCAGCAGCATCGTTCTGTGCAGACCGATTGAAAAGAATTCTTACAGAACAAGAACATGCGGGTATGATGTAATGGTAACCTGTGACCTTGCCAAGGTTAATATGCGAGTTCGATTCTCGCTACCCGCTCCATCTAATGCGGAATCGTTGTAGAACGAGTTAAGATTCCCTCTTAATATCTTGGTGCAACTCCAAGATTCCGCTCCAATTGCCTCGTTAGTTTAATGGTAGAACTCCGTCTTTACACGGCGGTTACGGCAGTTCGATTCTGTCACGAGGTACCAAGCAAACTTAGCTGATGTGGTCATAGCGGTGGTCTGAAGAACCATGGAAAGAGGTTCGATTCCTCTAGTTTGCACCAAATAATGCCCCGATGGTGGAATTGGTAGACACGGTGGTCTTAGAAGCCACTGCTTCGGCATCCGAGTTCGAGTCTCGGTTGGGGCACCATTGACAAACTACACTTAATTTGTTACAATAGTGGTGTCCGTCTTTCAGGAATATATTATGTTAAAATTTGAAATGTGGAAATGCTTATCTGATAAATTAGTTTATCCTAATGATGAGCAATTACAACAAAGAGGTATTGCTGATAAGATAGAACAGAGTTGTAATACAATCTTAAAGGAATCATTTACTAATGTGGTATCTCCAAGAAGCCGTAGAAGCATTGAGGACATATCAGTCAATGATTGTTATGTTGACCATAAAACAACTGATGTAGCTTTAGATTTTAAGATGCCTAATTTGATAAGTATTGACAGATTGAAAGAGTTAAACAAACCACTTCTGTACAATTTTATCAAGTACGATAGCAATAAGAAAGAGATACAAGATATTTTGATTCTAGATGTGTATGAGTTGAATTGGGATCATTTAGCAATCCAAAATTTGGGTAAAGGTCAGTTACAAATTAAAAATATGGCTTCGTTTCTTTTGAATCCAAAAACTAACTTGACAAAAGAAGAATGGAAAGAAAGATTGAAAGTAGAAGCAATTTCATTCTATCAAAAGTTGATTGTAAAGACGGAGAAAAGATTAGAGTCTTGGTTATGATGCGAGTATGGTGAAATAGGTAGACACAAGAGACTTAAAATCTCTCGCTTTAATAGGCGTGCCAGTTCGATTCTGGCTACTCGCACCAAAGTCATAAAATTGAAATAAAAAACGTGTATATATACTTATAGCAGGCTGGTGAAACGGTATCACAGAGGACTCATAATCCTCAGTTCCTAGTTCGATTCTAGGGCACTGCAACCAATTTATTGCGGGATTAGTTTAGTGGCAAAACTGGAGATTTCCAATCTTCTGTCGTCAGTTCGATTCTGACATTCCGCTCCAATATTTTTATAGGTCTTGTTATGAAAAAGGTAATGTTCATTCTCAAGCGCAGAGAAGATTACAATGCTGTGCTACACCAAAACATAGGTCTTAGCACAGGCCTATACAACTCGGCATCTTTTATGAACCAGATGTTGCGTAATTCAGGAGTACATTCTAATTTATACGTTGTTGAAGATAACAACAGAATTGATGCTCTCGTTAGTGCATATAAACCAACTCATGTTATTATTGAAGCATTGTGGGTTGTGCCATCTAAATTTGCAGTATTACAGAAACTTCATCCTAATGTTAAATGGATTATTCGTTTACATTCAGAGATGCCTTTTATGGCAGGAGAAGGCATGGCAATGGATTGGATTTCAGAATACTCTTGTTTCAAAAATGTTTATATTGGTGTAAATGCACCACGTATGATGCGTGAAGTTGAAACACTATTGAATACTAAGCATTCAAAATCGCTAGATGAAAAAATAATTTATCTTCCTAATTATTACCCACAGAATTATGTGAAGAAAGAATTCAATAGAGATAAAGATACAATTGATATTGCTTGTTTTGGTGCAGTAAGACCTTTGAAAAATCATTTGGTTCAAGCCGTTGCTGCAATAGACTTTGCAAACAAAATTGGTAAGAAACTAAACTTTCATGTAAACGCTGGCCGTATTGAAATGAAAGGTGATGCGGTGATTAATAATCTTAGGGGAATGTTTGAACATCTTTCTGATTCTGGTCACCAATTAGTTAATCATCAATGGACGCCAAGAGAACAGTTCTTGGAATTGTGTGCGAGTATGGATATTGGTTTACAAGTTTCATTCTCTGAAACATTTAATATTGTAGGTGCAGATTTGATTAGCCAAGGTGTTCCATTGGTTGGTAGTAAAGAAATACCATGGTCTTCTAATCTTTACAATGCTGATCCAACCGACAGTAAGGACATTGCAGCTAAATTAGAATGTGCTTACTATCATCCAAGAATCAACGTATGGGTCAATCAGCGCTTGTTGACTAAGTACACAAATAACACCAGAAAAATCTGGACTAAATATTTCCTTTAAGGAGTTTCGCATGTCACACATGGTAAAAAGACACAAATGGGTTAATGGTATTTTAGAATCATACAACCACTTCTTTGGTTCATTTGAAGAAGCTAAAAACTTTGCAAATATATCTGATGCAGATACAGCAAAGGTGTATGACGAGAATGGCCAATTGCTACATGAAGTACAACCTAGCACTCAAAATACCTACGCTTAATTATCTAACATATTTTATGTAAATGAGCAATATGCCCATGGCTATTGCCCATAGTCCAGCAAAAAACAACAATATAATTCTTATTGGCAATTCAAGTAAGAAGTCGGAAAAGGACATTGTTCCGACTTCTTCATTCTGATTCTCGTTTGAATTCTTCATCTTGCCTCTTTATTTCTTCATCCATTTGTTCTAATTCCAACAAACGGATTCGTTTACGTTCTGCTTGATGTTGTTTAATAATTTCTGGTTCTAATTCCGGCCATCTTGTTTTTCTATCATGTGAAATATATGCCATCAATAAAGTCATTGTTATTCCAATAATGAAAATAAAACCACCATAACTTAACTCTGTCATATACATTTTTATTTTTTGGCGTCTACGTTCAGCAGCTCTAGCTTCTTCACGCATTTTCTTAGTAAGAAGTACCTTTTGCTGGCCACCCATTTCTTTCATCATCTCACTAACATCGGTCCACAATGCACCGAGTTCTGGAGGAGAATTGTAAATCATCATTTCACGCAATTCAACTGCCATTTGTTCCAATTGTTTTTTCATAATGACCAGTTGCAATGCACGCCGACCTAAACTTTCCTCACCTTCATATATTTCTTCACGGTTCTTACGTTCTTCTTCTTCAATTACTGCCATAC
>Ga0208109_1000204_pt1 | contig 22132 bp, 19 predicted proteins | sample CryBogCBH18Jul08_FD_184594 | JGI IMG/M metagenome (GOLD analysis project Ga0208109, IMG submission 184594) | Freshwater microbial communities from Crystal Bog, Wisconsin, USA - CBH18Jul08 (SPAdes) (version 2) | ecosystem: Environmental > Aquatic > Freshwater > Lake | place: Crystal Bog...
ACCGTAAGTACCATTGGTTTGTCTGGGTTTCTAACAATTTGAATATGTAGTGTTTTCAAATTTTTTGCTTTCTTTACTTATTTCGCCGCGTCTTAGTTTGTTGCCGATTATGGTTACGGCGAGTATTGAGGAACGCCTTCGAGTCCAGCCAATCTGTCCATTCAGGGCGTTTCGCTCGGTCCCATGAAAAATGGTGCTCTAACTTCATACCGGTACGACGATTCAAGATATCAATATCAGCACGTGTCGGTTGGAACGGTGCCAACTGATGAAGGATATGCTTGACTGCCGATGGGCTCATGCTACCACACGTATAAATATCAAATTCAAGTAGGCAACGGCTATCTTTGTTCTGAAAAAGACTATGGTCGGGATTGCTCCAAAAGTGGAAGGCAATATGACTCGTCTTAATCGGTGCAATACATGTCATACCACGGTTATTTTCAGGTTTATCAAGGTAGTAGACACGGGGCGGAGCAAGCGACTTCATATTCAACGCCTTCAGAATATCTGTTACCATCCGCTTCACCTGTGGTATATCTTTGCGTTCAGGACAATTCATCAGTTCCATACGCATCAGCAAATGGTGGTGCTGAATAAAGTCATGCTTTGCCTTGCGCGTCTGCTTTACCATCCTAATTAGTCTTTATTTTTTAGAATTGTGGCAAGCCATGTCGACATAATAGTGCTATACGTTTAATATTTAAAGTTTTTATCTATATTTGTATTATAAATGAATACAGTCCAGTCTTGGGATGTCTTTGATACACTTATTGCTCGTACAGTGCCTCACCCGACAGATATTTTTTCTATTATAGAAAAATCCTTTCCTTATCCATTATTCAAAGATAAACGTATTTATGCAGAGCACTCATCGAATGGAACAATTCAAGATATTTATTCGAAGTTTCAACAGATTACAGGAGAGTCAAATGAACGTATAGAAGAATTGCGACAATATGAACTTGAAGTCGAAAAAGCGAATACAATTCCAATTCAAACAAATATTCAGAAAATGAAACCCGATGATATTTTAATATCTGATATGTATCTGACTGAAGAAAATATATTAGAACTATTAAAGCACCATAATATTGTAAATTTTAAAAAATTGTATGTCTATGTTGGTGGAAAACATCACGGATTTGCATGGGATCAATTAAGTAAAATTTATACTATAAGTAATCATACAGGTGATAATGTACATTCTGATGTAAATATGCCTAAAAACTATGGAATTAATGGTACATACACGGATTCTTACAAATTTACACCATTCGAAACATTGTTACTTTCGAATGAACCTTCTCTTTCAAGACTATTTAGATACTTTCGCTTATCTAATCCGTATCCAGAAAACAGTACAGAATTTCGTTTATTTAACGAACAAATTAACTACAATATCCCAATTTTGGTATTTGCTTGTCATAAACTTGCTGATATATTAGAAAAAGAAGGGCGTAAGACTGTATTGTTTATTACTCGTGATGGCTGTCTTATTACAAAATTATTTCGCCTTCTATATCCAAACTTTACTATAATTTATTTTCACAGTAGTCGTATAATGAATAAAAACTATAATTCTGATTACATCGAATACATTAAAAGTGTTTATAATAAAGATACATGTATATTTTTTGATATTCACGGTTCATATGAAACAGCACGACCGATGTTTATGGAACATTTCGGTCATTTACCTCGTGTATTATTATTACAATATAATTGGATCACTCCTCCATTCAATGGACTCTCGTGGCTTGTAGAGACAAGGAATGATTCAATAGAACATCTTAATGCTGATGTAATTGGAACACTATCTAATTTTATTGGAAAGAATGATGTCCGAATGCCGCTTGAATATAATTATGACTTAGTGAAAATAAATCACCAGACGGTTGACGCATTTTGTTCTTATATACAACAAGAAGCATTCATCCCTGTTTTACTCTCTTCAGAGTATCTAAAAAATTCAGATACTATGGTCCCTTTTCATTTGTCAAATATGGAAAATGAATTTGTTATTAAGCAAAATTCGATTAAACAGTCTTTAACAGGTTTAGCAAATAAATATAACAGTGATAAAGGCGATTCTTATAAATGTGCGCATAATTATACATTAAAATATGAGGAAATAATTGATATTATAGTTAATAAATATAAGGTAAGACGACCTAAATTATTAGAAATTGGATTAAATAGAGATAATACAGATAGGATACCATCACTTATGATTTGGAATGACTATTTTAATACAAATATCGACATAACAGGATTTGATATTCAATCCGATTTTTTAAAAATGAATGGTAAATATGATAATATTCATATTCTAATAGGAGATCAATCAGATATAACAGATTTAAATCAACTAAAAGATAAACTCTATCATATAATTATTGATGATGGTTATCATGCGTCTAAACATCAGCAAATATCATTTAAAACATTATGGGATAATGTAGAACCGAATGGATTTTATATAATTGAAGATTTACACTATCAGCCTGAATATGAGACATGTATAAAGACACGAGCGATGTTTGAAGGGTGGCTATTAGGAAATTATATATCAACAGAATATATTTCTGATATTGAAATATCTGAGATAAAGAAAACAATTAAGTCAATTCAATTTTATGATACAAAAAGCAAAATATGGCAAGATAATAAGAATGCTCTTGTAGTTATTCATAAACAGTCAAATACAGAATTATAATATTAGTCACAAATAGATTTAATGTTGTATTTCATTATATATGGCGTTATATTATATCTCTTTAAAATTGTACCTATCATAAGATCTTCATATAAAAATTTTGTATATTCGTCTTTACAGGCAACCAGGTATGTTAAAGCAGTCTTGCTTAATATATATGTAGAACCTCCACACAAATAAGGAACATAATAGTTTAATTCTGGTCTATAGTACCATTTTGATGTAATAGGAACTTTTTCATAATGCCATGTTCTATCAAAATCGCCAGGCACCATGTCTCGTCCAATATAGTTTTGCGTTTTTAACTCCTCGTTATGCATCTTTATAATATTCTCAACTTCATCTACTGTAAAATATGTATTATTATCATCCGATTTTAATATATGTGTTACAGATTTAAACATATCAGACTTCATTATAAAGTCGTAAGCGCACATTATTTTTTCAGAAAGTCCATCATAGGCATCATTACACTTTAAATATAATACATTATCTTCAAGTCGTGTTTCATCAGCACCCCCGCATAATATTATAGTATCTCTAAACAATCTTTTAGTAATATCTTTCCATAAATAACTATGTTTTTGGCAAGATAAAATAACAGTTAGAATCTTACAAGATTCTTGATTTGAAAGATTCAACGGCACCATAGGTGCTGATATAATAGAATCTGGTTCACCTATAATAGAGCCATCCCCGTAAATAAGATCCCATAAGCGTATACTTGCATATTTTGTATAATCTGGATTAAATGATAAAATATGAAAATATCCACCCCAAGTCACCTCGATTGTATATTCATTTAACCATCTATAATATCCGTTTCCCCAGTATGTAGTAAGTCTCAAATCATCATCAAAATGAATCCAGAATCTGTCTCCCCAAGTATACCCTTTACCAATAATAGTCATTTATGTATACCGGATAATTAGTCTATGATAAAATTACGCATAAATGACTGATTTATAGTCGAAATAGGTCTTTCATTAGATTTTTTAACACTTGTCTATATTCTGAATATGTTTCAAACGTATGAGTACTTTCGTCATCGGATAAGAACTTGTCAGGGACACGAATAGTATAGTTAATAATGTTATTTGTATTGTCGAATGATTTATTTGTATGAATAGCTAATATATTAAACATATCATAGTTATATGTCTCTTGTATGTAATTAACTATTTTTAATAGTTCACTATAATTATCATTATAGCGATTATTCATTTCATTATATACATCAGCTTCGCTTGTATATACAAATAAGATACGTTTTTTGTTCTTTAAGATTTCAAATAGCCGGTTAAATCTTCGTTGAAATTTTTCAATACTTTCACTATATTTTGTGTCTAAATCGAAATGACCGAACCAAACCTTATCGTTATTTCTAATTGTATTTTTTTGGGGATAATACTCTGTTTGATCGGATAAATATTTTAGTATAAGACTTGGTGTTGTAGGAATCCAATCGAATGGAAAAGATTGTTTATAAATATTTAATTCTGATAGTATCATAGCAGTAGGGCATTTATTTCCTATAGATATGATATAATCGTAGTCATCGACATTAATAAACACATTAGGTTTAACAAAGTCCATTGAGTATATCTATATAAAAATTTTACCGGTTTAAATATACACAATTTATAGAGTATATATAGATGAGCTTAATAAATATAGAATATATTTTTTCAGTAGGATTTCGATGTACCTCTCCAGAAGCTCTTAAGTCTGCTGGATTGAGACCCTTTAGTGGTCCGTTTGATTATATGTTTATTGATATTGAAACAGTATTTAAGTTAATGGTCCGAAATATGGATAACTTTTTGAGTAATATTGTAGTTTTCAATAAATCAAAGAATTCCGTATATGATCTCAATGTATTCAACGTGTTAACTAAAAATGATATTGGCTATATGTGTGATAATTATAATACCATGGATTTGCGCATTAATTCGAATTATCTTGATAAACAGTTATCAAATAACCTATACGATTGGAATGCGATATGTATATTTCACCACCATGATATATCAAAACCATCGATCTATGATAGTTTCCAACGTCGTGTTGAACGATTTAACTATGCTATTCGGAATCATTCGAATAAAACGTGTCTGTTTTATATTACAAAAATTTTACATATTACAAATCTTATAGAGTATATGCAGGAATTTATACGTATGAAAAATAAATATAATATTCATACTTATATTACAATAATCTTATGCTGTGATAATTATAATAGCGATCATTACTTTTCTGATAACGTATTATTTATTATTAAAAAGGTGGATCCTTATAATATACAAATAAAAACAGGAACCGATAATAATCTATGTTATAATTATGAATTTGGACTTATGAAACAGTATTTTCATTTTAAGTTAGTAGAAAAAGATAATGTTTTAAGGAATCAATAGTGTGTCATCGCCTCCGTTAAAATTATCTATGTATGATGAATAATTTAACGTTTCCATACAATACTTTTTAATATCAAATACACTTTCTTCCTTGTACTCAGGATACGAATCACATACATTTTTGTATAAAAGTGGTCCATGCTTATAATTGTCTTCATAGTAAATAACCGGTCTATATTTCTTTATTGTCTCTAACCCTTTAGAAAAAATAAAATTTTCTGCACCCTGCGCGTCACAATGAATATACCCAACGTCAGATAAGTCCATACTATCAATTGTTACTAAGGTAATATTTTCTCCAGCTTTTCCCAATCCAATACCTCCAAAATTACAGGGAATGTTTGATTCTTCATTATAACGTTTTTCAACTACACCACCACCACCATCCATATCAATATCATTCATTTTACCAGTGCCATTGTAACAAAATACGCCAGAATTGTGCGGAATAATCTTTCCTGTTAAATTATTCTGTTGTACATTCTTACATAATAATGTATACATTTTTTTCTGGGGCTCATACACATGTAGACATTTATCATCCTTTATAAAACTGGCGTAAACAACGGAGGATGTTCCGCAGTGACCTCCAATTTCTAACATATTTTTATTGGGGTCTATATACTGTTTTAATTTTAATAAGGTATCTATATCCCAATAATAGTTTGGCTTTTTAAAACTCGGTAAAATATATACTTCGTTACAATATAAACTAATTTTGCCATATTTAGTATAAAAGGTCTCTGTATTTTTAGTAGTGTCAATGCTTCCCAAAAGGGTTCCTTTGCCGCAAACAAGGTCTCCTTTACGAATCGATGCATACTCTTTATTTAGATTCGAAAAGACTACAATATGCGAAAAACCGCTCCAATATACTTCAACTGTATTTAAATCTAAATATTTATAATTGCCGTTTCCCCATGTTGTTGTAATCTTTGAAGTATCCTTGAATGTAATAAATCCTCCTCCCCAAGTGTATATCTTGCCAACTATACTTGACGGTATAATTTTTGTTTTTGGATAGTGTTTGAATAATACAGTACTATTATCGTCTACAGTATAATCGCCATCAGTTCCTCCATAAATTTCATTATATACTTTTATAGTATCCTTATTTGTATAAGTTTTGACTATATTAAACAAATCTTCGCAAAAGTACATATAATGTTTCTCTACGATTTGCGGGTCGGTATTATATACATTATATAAGGCTTTTTTAATAATATCATGTTTAGGAGTAGCTCCTAAAATTCCTTGAAAAATAAAATGAGATTCAGTTGTACCAACACTCCATCGCATACATGAATTGACCGAAACAAATTCATACTCTTTTACTATATCATTAATACTATGATATATCATAGCATCAGAATCCAAATAAAATCCTCCTTTTATATATAAATAATAATATCGAAATAGATCTGCTTTGTGCGCTCCATTTTTAAATGAATGGAACTTATTAATAACATCTGGCAAATCATCAATCGGATTTTCTTTAAAAAAATTTATAATACCTTCATCGTTATAATGTTCGTATTTCCAACTATCATCTAGCTGTTGCTGAATCATATCAATTATATAATCATCTAGAGGATTTGTTTTTGTTGTTTGAAAGAGTACATGTGGTATTTTTCCCATGTCACACTCTAAATACATACCGGATAGGTTTTTAAATCTATAAACGCAAAGCCTCTTCAGAGGTTAAATAGTGTCTATTGTAAGGATCAAATAAGAGAAAAGTTAAAATATTGCGGACCATTCTTTACAAGAATAAGTACTTTATCGTTATTAATACAACCGGAATTGCGACGATTGTGATTAAGCTCTACAAAAAATACAGTTTGAAACTCATGTAGAACATCCTTGAGTTCAATATAAAACCATTCCTCATCAAACCCTTTACGAATATCTTCAATAATAATTATACCACCAGGTTTGAGATAGTTTAGACCACATTTAATAATACGTATCATATCGTTAAAAATATGACTTGAATCATCAAGTATACAATCAAATAAGACGCCTGTATTCTTTAGAGGCTGTATAATATCAACCTCATTAAGAACATCCATACTATTTACGTGTATACGTTGTTTATTTGAATACTTGGTATTCCAGGCATCAAGCCAATGTGAAAATTTTTCAAATCCATAAATCTCTGCCTCGGGGAAGTACTCTTCCCACATAAGCAAAGAGTGTCCTTCAGCAACGCCAATTTCGCAAAAGTTTAGAGGCTCATTGCGTAATTTTCGAAAAAGAGAATCGTACAGTAATGAATAAGGATGGCAATGATGAAATTGATTGTAACTAATATTTTCTCTTTGGGATGATTTATCAACGTTGTATTTCTTTCCTATATAGCATAATTCACCTGCAGAATCCTTATAATGAATTGTTATAGATGGTATTGTAGAGGTTTTCGCAAACGGCACAAGACTACCATTGGATGTAATACCGTCATTTGTTCTTATAGATGTATACTCAGTAAATGTTTTATTAAATGATAGTCTATGAATCAAACCACTCCAAGAGGCATTAATTGTAAAATCGTCAAGCCATTCATAAACACCATTTGTCCACGGTGTTAATAGAATACCACTTTTATCAAAAAAAATAGACAAATGACCCCATGAATAGTATTTACCTATAACTTGACTCATACTTCAATACATATAAAAGTTTATATGTGTTTAAATAAGATATATAATATTTCAAGGCTTGTAAAAGTATACACCAGTATAATCAATAGGAATTAATTTAATATCTGGTTTATCTGCTAAAAACTCATCCGTCGCCTTTCGTGCCCCCCTCCAGTGTCCGTAATCATCAATAATAATTATACCACCTGAACTTACAAAAGGGTAAAAGTTGTCTAGTTCAAACTTTGTAGAATCGTAAAAATCAGTATCTAAACGCAACAATGCAATTGCTTTAGGAAATTCGGTTGTTTTCATAATATCGCCGACGTGATAATGTATATAATCAGACCAATAACTGATTTTGCCGACATTTGTTTTCACCGTATCTAGAGATACATCACATGCAATGTCTGGAATATGTTTGACAACGATATTGTAATGCGCTTCATTGTATAATTGAACGTCGTGTTCTGTAGCTGGTGTCATACCTTCAAATGTATCATAGAGGCGGACATGTCGTTTTTCTCCGTTAGCATTGAGTGTCATTAACATTGACATAATACTGCCACCCTTACATACACCAATTTCAATAATATCACCAGGAATCTTATTCTTAAGAACTTCATTCACACATTGTATATTATTATTAATACGCTCGGGTGAAAGCCAAGTATAAGGTTGTACTAAATTCCATACATAATTATTAAACTTATTTACTTTAATACAAAATCCAACACAGCCATCCATAGCTTTTGCCAAAATAGATTGATTATGTGTATCGCAAAATTCATTTACCGCTTTTTCTACACCGAAATACCATATAGTTTTCGTTTTTGCAAAATTTGTTCCATAATCGTGACCCATAATGTATCCACCGTGCTTAATTTTCTTGAAAGATGCCTCTAAATCCTTTTTACATCCTTCGTAGTCATGATCTCCATCGATATAAATAATATCATAGGTACTATCCTCTTTACTTTCTAAATATGTAGACGAATCGGATCTGTATAAATTTACATTGGAGACATCCTTGTATTTTTCAGTCAAGTCTGTAAACGATTGTGCTAAATTATGCCATATAACATTATTTCCGTCTTGGTCTCCACTTGCAGCTGCGCCATCAAATAAATCAACACCTTCGATTGAACCAAGCGAACAATTGTTAACAATAAAATCAAAAAATTCACCTTTAAATATGCCAATTTCTAAAATCTTTGGCTTATCTATAACCTTACAATAATGTAGTAACATATCATTACGATTGTCGAATAGTATAGGCTCAGATTTTACAAACACCACAAAATTATCCTCTGTATGCTTCATAGTCCCCTTATGTACGAAGACCGATTCAACATTTGTAAATCCCAAATCTTTGTGTAAATTAGCAAAATTATCAATACGTGAAATATGTATATCTTCAATAATATATAATCCACCAGGCTTGACTAATTTCCATAATGTTTTAAATGAAGTCACCATATGTTCTTCTATATGAGATCCATCATCAAGAATAACATCCGCATACGGTTGTATTTTTTTAACATTCTCAATAAGTTGATTGAGTGAATCAACATTACTTTGATCGGTTTTAATGGTTGTAATACGTTCGTCAGTAAATAATGTAGACTCATCGATATCACAGCCCACAATCTGTGCTTTCGGGCAATAATCACGCCACATGCGTAAACTGGCGCCTGGTATATAGTCACTTGATTTTACAACACGTGACATTAAACGATAATTTCCTATACCTATTTCTAAAAATAATCCAATATTATTACGTCTTTCATTAAGTAGCGCATGATATTTTGGTGTATAGGAATGTATACCATATACAGGAGTCTTATCAACAAGATATTTTTCTCCCAATTCGCATAAAGTATACATCGTCTTAAGTTCCCCTTTACCATATATAACATCCCCTTTACGAACAGATACATACTCCGTGTAGGAAGAATTAAATCGAATAATATGTGAGTAAATAGACCAATTTGCCTCAACTGTAAATTCGTCGAGCCATTTACATACACCTTTGCTCCATGTCGTTTGTATTGTTGTATCACTTGTAAATGTAATAGTGCCACTTCCCCATGTATAGATATTATCAAGAATAGTTGGAATAGAGAATATTTTTGGCTCTTTTAATAGATTAGTATAATGATTGAGAAGGTGTGTTACATGGCTCGTCATTCGATTTTTCTTATGAATTGCGTTTCCAATCGGCCAGACAAAATGGCATAGAATTATATCGGTTGGGGCGGATGGTGGTGGTGGCGGATGGGTACAATAAATAAGCCCATAATTATCTAATAGGGTTGTATCTTGCCCCCCTCGCGAAATACATTGATAATTTAGAAACGGTTGATCGCCAGGACCAGGCATACCACGTCCTGATGCTCTTAGATCATTAATTTGAATTGTAATATCATTAAATAAAATCTTTGTCTTATCTGTATTCTTAAACAATAATATACCACCATTCATACCAACGGTATTTTTATCGATTGTATTAAAATCGAAGAACCAGCCTCCGTGATATTCATGTTCTATAGTTCCCTCAGACATAGCGTATATACGGTCTTCAATAGTAAGATTAAATAATGTTGTTAGCTCATTTTGGACTATAATATCTGTATCCAGATACAAAATAGTATCATATTGGTTAATGTTTTCATAGTCAAAGATATAATAACGGGCATAACAAGACCGAATGGCAAGATCAAGGTCAGCACCGTTAATATCATAGAATTTCATATGAATAGGAATATTTAGTGTGTTTGAAATATCTTGAATGAGTGGCTCTAAGTCTTTATTCGTTAAGACTAAAAAGTCTATTGTCTCTGTGGATGAATATAATTTTACGGTTGTCATCAAAATTCGTAACAACTCTACATAGTCGTTGTTTCCAAATACGCAAAAATATACTAGATTCTTATTCATATAATATATTGAATTGTTTTATATTAATAATCTTTATCTACCGCGATTAAGTGAATCGGGAAAGTCTTCTCCGATTTTCGTTCATATAAACAAAATTATTTATACTTCACTGTAAATGATATATTTCTTAGTTACAACCTGTATTTATAATGATTGCCCCATTCGTAAAGAACGCTATCTCAATAGTATTTGTAAGTTAAAAGAAGTCGTTCAAACTCTAAATCTTCCATCATCAAAAATTATCATTATTGAAAATAATGGTAAGCGCCCAACATATCTTGATAATCTAGACTGTGAAGTCTATTATACGAACAACAATTCTTTGCCTATAAAGAATATAGGACATAAAGAACTAATGGATGTTCTTGATTGTATAGAACATTACGGCATTCAAATGGATGATTTTATTGTAAAAATGACTGGTCGTTATATATTTGATGATGATAGTGAATTTCTGAAATCTCTAACAAGAGTTGATAGATACGATTGTATTATACGGTATGGTCCTTATTTTGATGAAAAACAATCGAACGGTATTATAATCCCCTTTGATTGTATTACAGGTTTGATTGGTATGAGATGCCGGTATATTCGGCAGATAGAAAAACCCACTGAAAAGGAATGGATAGAATGGAAGTGGGGCAAGGCATCCTCTTTGATTCCAGAGACTAGAATATGTAAGTTGACTACCCTAGGTATTTACATATGCCCGCAAAATTTTAATTACTTTCTGGTATAATGGGTTTTAAGTAATTAGATAGCTCTTCGTATGATGAATAACAGGTACGTGTACGTATTCCAGTACATATAGTATCAAAGGCACTTCCTATATCAATATAAATAGCATTTGGATATAGTTTATGTAGTGCTGTTACTAAGTATTTTGCCCCCATACCAGCCGAACATAAAATCATAGTATTCGTATCGTTCTCAATCTTCTCTTTGATAGAATTGAAAACAGTCTCAAATTCATTATCAAACCAGTTTGAAGGATGGACTTCAATGTGATGGTCGATATTAAATATCTCTTTCGATTTATACATCTTAGGATTTGCTATATATATCTTACGACGAGTCGATTCCTTTATTGCTTTGTACAACTCTAATTTTTCTGAAGATTGCTGTTGAATGGGTGTGTCATTATCAATTATTACAGTATGATAATCCACCCAGTTTACAGGTGCTGACCCACTTGGTAGTACACTTTCAAAAAACGATTTAGGGGCACAGTAGTCCCACGATTTGACTCCTACCATAGTATTCTTCTGTTGACTATTATATATAAAGGATTCAATCACCTTCTCACCTAAATTTCTTGTGTATGGTGTTCCATCACAATTGCCGCCATTATAAAAATTGGCTGCAAAATGTTCTCCATCCCCATATTTTACAAACATACATGGTACGGAATCCCGAATATAATTTGTAAGTATTGATGTAGAAGACATTATAGACTCTAATACTTTTTTGTATTTTAAATAGCCCCTAATCGCGTTATTTCTTATGTATTTTATTGTTTTAAAATATAAGAAATGTCTAAAAATTTAGTGTATATTAGTATTTTTTGTGATATAAATTATTTAGAGTTTTTTAAGTTATTTATTCTGAGTATAAAACTTTTTTCTAAAACAGATACATTTAATTTATTAATTCTAACAACTCCCGATTTTCAAACACCTATTCTATCCATCACGGACCGGTTAGATATACCGGTCAAATTCAAATATTTAGAATGTACTACACCAGAGCAGGCATCAAGTGCACGGCTTCGTATTTTCGAATACGAAGAGATTGATAACTATGAGAAATTATTATATCTTGATATCGATATATTAATACAGCAAGATATAACAACACTGTTTAATTTTGATATGAAAGACAAATTGTATGCGTTAAGGGAGGGATATACTATTCGTTCTAGCGCACACGGTGGATGGTTTTTCGATTTTACAAAGATTAGCCAATCTATTTTTGGATTTAATGCGGGTGTTTTACTGTTTCAAAATACTCAAAGTATGAAGATCTTATTCAAAGATACACTATTGCATATGAAAACTATTAAAGAAAAGAATGGACCAATGCCTCAATGTTGGGAACAACCCTTTATTAACTATCACACGATCAAAAATAATTTACATAATACAGACTTTCTTGTGGATTACGTTAATCTAACGTATTTTATAACAAGTAAACCTATATCACCAACAGAAAATAAAAAAATAATATTTAACCATTTCTATTACAAAGATAAAATAATTTATATGAAATTACATATGACGCATTTATTAACTTATTTTATTAATACACATACTTCGTATGATAAAAATATCAATGATATAATAAATAAACATTATAGTTATTTATCTATTCAGTCGAGTGATACTGTTATTGAAACAGAGCAACGCTTAACCAATAAAAATTTAGTGTATATTAGTATTTTTTGTGATAAAAATTACATAGAGTTTTTTGAGTTATTTATTCTGAGTATGAAACTTTTTTCTAAAACAAATACATTTGACTTATTAATCCTAACAACTCCTGATTTTCAAACACCTATCCTATCCATCACGGACCGGTTAGATATACCGGTCAAATTCAAATATTTAGAATGTACTACACCAGAGCAGGCATCAAGTGCACGGCTTCGTATTTTCGAATACGAAGAGATTGATAACTATAATAAACTCTTGTATCTTGATACGGATATATTAATACAACAAGATTTGACACGGTTTTTTACATATAATATTGAAGATAAATTATACGCCGCTGCTGATGGATGTAGCATTTGGCATCAAACGCACGGCTCGTGGTTCTTTGATTTTGAAAAAATAGATAAATCTACACCAGGATTTAATGCGGGAGTTTTGCTATTTCAAAATACTCAAACGATGAAGACCTTATTTAGTAATATACTCTCGCATATGGTTGATGTTCGAACGAAGATGGGGCGAATGCCTCCAGCTTGGGAACAACCATTTATAAATTATAACGCAATTCACTCAAACATACATAGTTTTAACTACATGAATGATTCTGTTTGTTTAACGATGTATCCAGATGATAGTAAAGCAACATATATGCCACGAACACCAGCCTCACCGTCTACTAATACACAAATTATAGTACATCATTTTCTAAATTCATTCAAACTTCATTTTATGAAGATACACATAAATCATTTACTACAGTGTTGTGTAGATATGTCAGTCGCCCAGACTCCATCAATCGACAATATTATGTATAAACAATATACTTGGGAGAAGACTGGACGTATTATATTTCATAAAGACAATGTTATTATAACCACATGGGGTAGAGGCACATACAGCTTATTCAATAACTATGTAGTAAAAGCAACATGGAATAATTATAATCATATTTTAATATTTAATTCTACCTATGAAAAGTATACATCCATTCATTACAATAGTATCAAAATTCAAAATGGAGTCATAGATCGGTCGTTGAAAGATACGATTCCCAAAGAAGTCTCTATGGGAACGCGTAATCTAGTTTATTTTTGCGCTTTTCATAACAAAGGCTACCTCGATTTATTACGCATTCTATTATCAGGTGTAAAACTCTTTTCAACGATTGACAATATTGATTTTTTAGTTCTCACAGATGAAGAGTTTTTACCAACCGTGTCGGATATTTCGGTAAGTCTCGATATACCAATCAAAACACAGATCTTTAATTTTAAAACGCAACACGAAGCGGGATGCGCTCGCCTCTTTATTTTTAATTACAAAGATATTGATAATTATAATAAGATTTTATATCTTGATACAGATATTAGCGTTCAAAATGATATTTCACAAGTCTTTAATGTGCCTATAGAAGATAATGTATATGCCGTACAGGAGTATGATATAAATGGAGAAGGACACGGTGCATGGTTTTTCGATTTTAAGACAATGTCTCCATCTACGCCTGCCATAAACTCTGGTATACTATTATTTCAAAATACACAGAAAATACGGAAAATATTCTTTAACATCAACAAACATATCGCTAATCTGAAGGTAACCGGCTCACTTTTACCTAACTGTATGGACCAATCGTTCATTGTTTACCATTTATTCACCAATAAAGCAGTTGATAATCAACTTATGAAAAAGTATGCATATTTATCCGAACACAATCCTCCACCATTTCCGTCTGCGCCAACCGACCTCACATTCGTACATTTTGTATGGCCGATCGGAAATACATATCATAAAATGATGCGTATGATCGAACATAGCAAAAACACATTCAATAAATATACAACACTTAAATATAATCTAGAACCTTATCTACTAAAAGATATTCTGAATAAACAATATAAGTGGGGAACTGGGATAGGAACAATTCAGTTTACATATGAGAATGTATTAGTAACATCTTGGGGTTTAGGGGTTTATAAACAACTTGATAAACATACTGTAGAAGTATCATGGCGCGGACGCGATTATATTTTGAAAATGAATACATCCTTTACTTTATTCAACGGGTGGGATAAACAGTCACTTAATATAACACGGGGTGTGCTTGTTGAGGGGTAAAGGGTGGGGTCTTAGGCGGGGTCATCGGACTCCAAGAATCCAATGACATTTGGATATTTTATATCGTAAATGCTATAGAAAAATCGGCGAAGACCCCGAAAATACCCCGGCAGTGCCGCGATTTATTTTGGATTCCCTAGGTAGGACAATGAAACCTCAGCTGCCAGAATGCCTATGCGCGCTGTTGCCTGATGATGTCCTTGGTGTAATCAACTCGTTTGTGCCCCATTTACCTAAGCCCAAAAAACACAAGCGTAAGGGTTCAATAGACTCGACTGCCTCATCTGTATCGCTCTCGCCAAATGCGGAGCGGGATTTACGTATGATACAACGACGGGCTCTTAAGGGGATGGATCAGATGTTTATGCGAGACTTAGAGGATTTTGTATTATTCTAAACTATACGATGGATTCCATTGTTAAGTTTAATATCCTGCCAGTTTGGTCCATAACGTGTCACTATTACGGACCTCGTCCGCATTAAGCGCACAGAACCAATTGAACTCAAAGCGACGTACAAGTTGGTCGCCATCCCACGACATAAATATAGTATTGGGTAGAATTGCCGACTTAGGATCATTTTCATCATCGCTGAGACGCCCAAACAGATCCTCTAAATCACGGGGTCGTCCATCAGGCAGTCGACCGCCATCTGCCGCTCTTATAACCGACATACCTAGGCTCTTCTGGTGCTCCCATACGTAAAGCTCTTGACGACGGGCAACCGCCGCGGTCCACGCCTGTGGTCCACGTTGGAATAAGTCGTTAATTTCCTTTGCTGCGTACGTCCACGCCGCAGTATTTGGCACATTTGCCCAACCGACATAAGGAGCAGGTCCGGGTGCGACGGCGGTCGCAGTACTAACACGGGGCTCGTCGGGGTGCGTACCAAACATAGCACTATTTACATCCTTGATCGAAGGGTAAAAACTGGGTCCCAGACATAGTGTTGAATTAGCATCTATAACAAGACCTCCATGGACGTTACAGATATTCGCAATCACCCAGCGTCGCCATAAAGCCGGTGGCAAGCGTGTAACTTTTGTATCAACATTGGGAAATAGGGCAAGCACAGCATTACGACCAATCAGCGGCACAATATTAAAATCCTTACCTTGTGTGCGTCTGAGTGCTTCTAACGAAACCTGTAAGTAGCCGCGATTCGGCATAGTACTATTCCGCGCTCCAAAGTCCCACCAATGACGGGAATTTGTTTCTGCGTCGACAAACCAATAGAGTGTAGGCTTCTTTTTTAGCAACGATAAATCGTCTATATCGAGAAAATTATCCTGGACGATTAAATTTCGCTTATACAGTGATACTCCGACAACAACAAGGGTAAGGGCTGCCGCAATCGATATACTTACTGCGGGTGATAAAGTATTTCCACTCATGCGATTCTCTTACTGGGTTGCATGATTTTCTTTTTCTTCTTATTCCTTACAAGATGGCTTATACGATGGATGCCGGTCAATATATGAAATACAAAGTACGCTCTATGAGTACATTTACAAGCCGCAGCGGATGTACGGAGTCCGGACTTCGCACCTGGGCTCTCGGACAAGCCACAAATAGATTCTACACTCCTCCGTACAGTTCGCCCGCTGTATTACCCAATACAATTACCTATTCAAATCTTAATATATCAACGCAACAGGCAGGCAATTCGCTGCCATACAGTGAAACTCTTGGTACTACACGCATCGGTTACGGCGGGGACTATACTACACCTATACCACCGACGAATCCTTTAACAACATGCGCCTTTCTTGAAAGCCAAAGAGACTTTTATTTACCTCCCGTTGTCCAGGGCGGATTTCAGGTTCCTTACACTATACCAACGCCGTATAAATACGCAGGAAACCCGGCGCCCTATGCGCCCCCTCTTGCGTACTTATCAACTGGCGGAGCGTGTACCGAATTACCATCATTCCAGGGTACAAAGGCGACCGCTGCTATGGCAGTTGGCAATTGTTCGGCAGGTTGTGATATATCCGATTATTTTCCTTCAACAATTGTGCCTGGTGCGGGGGCGTATTAATTTCCTGCGTAAGAAATAGAAGATGGTCGGTTACGCCCCTATTACTTGGTCTGGTAATGCATCCCTTATTCGGTCCCCGCCAGAGCAGGCTCCCCTATCTAGCCGTAATGCGTATACAACCTGGCCCGGCGGCGTTGACCCCACGGTCCCCCTTTACAATACAGATAACCAGAAGTTCGGTGGTGCCCGGCGCCGCCGCAATACGCGCAAGAGCCGCCGTGCCTCCCGCAAGTCTCGTCGTGCCACACGCAAGTCTCGCCGCAACAACCTCAAACGCAAGATGAACCGTAAGGGTCGTCGTGCCTCTCGCAAGAGCCGCCGTGCGTCCCGTCGCCGTCACCGTGGCGGCTACCAAACATGCTCACCAATTGATACCCTTGGCTCCCGCGCATCCATCCCAATGACGGCAAGCGTCTGCCCCGAAGGTTACTTCCAGGATAAGGGTCTCATTGCGTAAACACATTATTCGACAAAAAATATGGTATGTTTATCATAATTTTTGTTTTTTGTGATTTTTTAGGATTTTAGAATTTTAGGATGGGTTTGTGTATCTAATAGATCTTGAGGTCCATCGGCAGCGGAAGAACCTTCTTCTCATAATGCGTCTCAATCTCCTCCTGCGCCCGACGCTCCCGCTCAGTAATCAGATTGATAGAAGCACCCTTGCGACCAAATCGTCCCGACCGACCAATGCGGTGAATATAGTTCTCGCGCTGGAGCGGCAGCTCGTAATTAATCACGATAGAAATCTGCTGAACGTCAATACCGCGCGCTAGTAGGTCAGTCGAGATAAGTACACGGCACTTGCCACTGCGAAACTCCGACATACGAAACTTACGTTCCGAGACATCCATATCACCGTGAATATAGTTGAGGTCAAAGCCACGACGCTTCATCTGGTCTGCCAGCCACTCCGCCTTCTGGCGTGTATTGACAAAGATGGTCGCCTGCTGAATGCTGAGATGGTCGTAAAGGTCACAGAGCGTATCAAGCTTGTGGTCCTCGCGCGGCACCTCAACAAACCACTGCTTAATACCCTCCAGACTCACCTCCTCTGGCTCCAGAAGAATCTCGACGGGGTCACGAAGAATGCTCTTTGCCACCATAACAACATCCGGCGTCATTGTTGCCGAAAGAAGTGCTACCTGCGTTGATGCCGGCCAGCCCAGGCTCAGAATACAGTGAACCTGCTCCCGAAAGCGCGCCTCCAGCATCTGATCCGCCTCGTCCAACACAAGGACCTTGATAGTATTCGGCGACAGAACCTTGCGATTCAGCAGATCATAGAAACGACCAGGGGTAACAAGCAGCACGTGCGGGACGTGCGGAGGCTTCATCTTGGACTGCGAGATGACGTCAATATCTGAGTTCACCGGCGGTCCACCCGTCGCCGTATGTGTACGTAGACCAATATAAGTGCCGATGCCCTTTGCAACTGCCGCAGTCTGCTCGGCAAGCTCACGGGTCGGCGAAATCACCACCATCTGGACCTCATTCTTCGATGTGTCAATACGGCTGATGCCGCCAATAACGAAAGTGCCGGTCTTACCGGTACCTGATTGCGCCTGGGCGAGCAGGTCGTGCCCCGCCATCATCGGTACAATCGCCTTCTCTTGGACGGGGCTCGGCTTCTCAAAGCCGAACGAGTAGATACCGCGTAGAATTTCGTCATTGATACCCATATCATCGAAACTCTTGTACTCGTGCATAGTATACTTGTTTACGGGCGCCGGCGCCGATACATCTGGGGCAGCCGCGCCGGCGTCCTTGGGGACCGCAGGGTCCGTTGTAGGAGGGTAAGGAGGAGTAGCCGACCGGTCAAGGGCACCGGCAATCGTAGAAATGGAAGCAGAAACGGACGACATTGGGGATATGAAGGAAGAAAGGGCTTGTTGCTTTAGGTAAGAAGGTAAAGGAAGCCACGCACTTTGAGAATGTACCCGAAAGCCGTCAATTTTTTCAATCCTTATCCGGTAAAGTATCTAAATAATATTTTAAGCTATAGTTAGAATGGTTAAACGTCTAGTGTACTGTTGTGTATTCTACAATAAAGACTATTTCAAACTTCTAGGTCTATTACTCAAATCAATGATTGTATTTTCACGCCGCGATACATTCGATTTTCTAGTGATGACCCAGGAATCGTTTTTACCATATGTAAAAGAATTAGAAAACGAACTCAATATTAAACTCTCCACATTCTGTATTCCATGTGCGACAATATTTCAAGCAGCGTGCGCTCGACTTGCAATCTTTAACTATCCAATGATTCATGAATACACAAAAATTCTATATTTGGATACTGATATTATTATTAAGCAGGATATTACACCTATTTTAGATCTAGAAATTGAAGAGGTATTATATGCTATTGAGTCTGGAACAATTGAAAGTCCATCATTCGGCTCCTATTTCTTCGATTTTTCAACCATCGACAAATCAGTAAGTGGTTTAAATAGCGGAACATTACTCTTTAAAAATTGTGAAGCAATTCAATCACTCTTTTCTCGAATGTTGAGTCATATAGATGAATATACAAAGGCTGGATATCCAATGTTATATTGTATGGACCAACCTTTTATTAATTATCATGCCATCAAGGATAAACTTTATAATAATCAACTAATAAATCCATATGTAAGTCTATACGAAAATGTAGATACTGTTTCGAATTACGAAACCTCGTCCGTATGCCATTTTTCGTATCCTATTGGCAATTTCACTCATAAATACCATCGAATGGCGCAGTTCCTACGCAAACTCTTAACGGGAAATACCATTACAAATGATACAACAACGCTTGTCGGTAAAAAATATTCTTGGGGTCCGAAGGGATTTATCCACTTTAAAAAAGATCGACTTGTGACAACATGGTCCGAGAATGGTTTTTATACTTTTAAATCATTAAATCTTGTTGAAGCTGTCTGGAATAACCATTATCATACTTTATTATTTAATTCAGATTATACTCAATATATCTCTATTCGAACAAGTCCTATAGATTTTAGTATTGAGACCGGTGTTTTATTGTCAGACTCTTAAGGATATTCATAAGTTTGTGAAAGTAGATAATAGTCTTCAAGAAGATCCTCAAGATCGTCTCGATAGACACCATTTGGCGCACAGAAAGCCCTAACAAGACTACGCATATATTGCTCTTCAAAAGGAATGCGATCAAGAATATCTGCTCGTAAGAAATTACACGTTTGGTCGATACTTATATCGACATTTGCATACCGATTGAAAGGATTCTCGGGTTGATTCCGAGAATAGTGAATATTATCCATCAGCAAATGATAAATAATATTCGCTATAGAATGATGATCTTGCGAATCATCAAAGTCATGTACGAAAGCCTCGCCGATATCCATAAAGCGTTGGAGGGAATTATTGTGATTCATGGTGCGCCGTAAATGCTGTATAAACACAAAAGGATTATCAATTTTTTTCCGATATCTTACGGCGACGTACCGGTGTAGCGTGACGGTACCTTGACTTAATAGGACGAACAGATGTTGGCGATTCCGTTACCCATTGTACCAATTCTGCTTGAGGAAACCGAAACCTAGGAAAGGTAGTAGCAGTTGTATCGTGAATTCCTATAGCAAGTAAAACAGTAGGCACAAGTGTATGAGGTAATCCTAATACAGTTGCGACTCCATTCGGCGAAAATCCCTCCATAGGACAACTCGCAATTTTGAGCTCCGCTGCGGCAGCAAGCGCAAACCCTAATGCTAAATATGTCTGGTGCTTCGCCCACTGGACCGGATGACTATTACCCGCTAAAGAGCCACGCATCATACCATCTAACTGTGGACTGGGCTTGGTTTGTTCTATAAAATGATCCAAGTGCTCTTCCAAGTTATTCCGAGTACAAAATACAAGCAGATGAGTACACTGTATGATTTGCTGTTGTCCGTAACATACAGAAACAAGTGCCTTCTTGACATCCTCACTTGTTACAACATTTACTACATAAGGCTGTATGCCGTAACTACTCGGCGCATTAACAATTGCATTGAGAATCGGTTGAATATCGGGTATGGGATTCATTGGACTCGGTGACGCGAATCCTTTTTCTGCACGTCGCCATTCTAAATTCGCTAGAAAAGACATCGGCTCTTCTCGTGAACTTGTTTTTGATTCAGGTGGTTTTACGAAAAAATGATATATACCTGAATTTCAAACAAAATGGTAAGACATGGTTTTACCATCCGCATCGTTTAGACCTATTGCCAATACTACCAATACTACAAATATAAACGTAGTTGATAATAATTCTCCTATTATTATGTTTGGAATACCAGTTGTTATTATCCTCATTATAACGATTCCAGTCATTCTTATATTGATTTATCGGCATTACGCAGCAAAGCGTCCGTTATTACCTCAATTTAATGAGTCAGCGCACGTTACGAGGTCCACTCCGCAACAGGGCTCAGTGTAATACCTAAATTAGGACTATTGACAACTTCCTGGACAAGTTGATAATGGACCGATTTTACATACTCATAATTGCCCTTTTCATACTGGGTAGCAAAGACCGATGCTACTGTTGGGTCGGACGTCTCTTTGAACTCAAAGTACTTATCAAGCGTTGGAATTTTGAGAAGGTTGTCACGGGGTCCCTTAAAACCAGTCTTCATTGTGCCACCCTGAGTTTCGAACAAATGCTTAATAATATTGGCTGGAAACTTGGCAAGTAGGAATCGGCGGTTGTTGAATTCCGTCGTATAAGTATCTATTTTTTTCGCATTTTTAATACCAAACTTCTCTTCGAAGCTGTTTAGGACTGAGTTAGCGGCTGCGGCATCTGTGAGTTCA
>Ga0208109_1000216_pt1 | contig 20793 bp, 29 predicted proteins | sample CryBogCBH18Jul08_FD_184594 | JGI IMG/M metagenome (GOLD analysis project Ga0208109, IMG submission 184594) | Freshwater microbial communities from Crystal Bog, Wisconsin, USA - CBH18Jul08 (SPAdes) (version 2) | ecosystem: Environmental > Aquatic > Freshwater > Lake | place: Crystal Bog...
CATGGCTTTTGCCCTGGTGCTGCTCGAAGGTGAAGTCTGTCCACTCCTGGAGGTTGAGGCTGCACGAGTGATCGTACGCATGGCCGTTGCTGGTGTTGACGTGGCCGGCATAGACCGTGAGCTTTTTACCCTTGTAGCGCTCAAGCAGCAAGTTTTGCAAGGCAATAAACTGTTCTTTATTGGTTTTGTCTTTTTATTTGTTAATAGTTGACGAAATTGTTAACATAGGCTTATGCGTGAAATCAAGTTTTATAAGAATACTTCTGGGCAATGTCCTGTGCAAGATTTTATAAGGGCGTTACCTACCAAGGAACGCAAAAAACTGCTTTGGGTACTTGCTTTGATCAGAGATATTCCGATGGTGCCGCAAGAGTATTTTAAAAAGCTGCAAAACACTGATGGAATCTGGGAGGTAAGAGCTTGCTATGCTGGCAAAGCATTCAGACTCTTGGGCTTTTTGGATAAAGACAATCTTGTCATCTTGACTAATGGCTTTACGAAGAAGACTCAGAAAACGCCACCACAGGAAATAGAATTAGCAGAACGACGGAAAAAGGAATATAAAGAGGGTAAAAAATATGGATGAGTTACAGGAATTTATTGATGAGCAAAAAGCTGTCGACCCAGAGTTGGCAGCCTCTTTTGATGAAGGCTATAAGCACTTCAAGATTGGAGTGTTGCTGAAGCAGGCAAGGACTAATGCAGGTATGACACAGGATGAGATTGCTGAAAAGCTTAAGACCCACAAGTCTGCCATCTCACGTATCGAGAACCATGCGGAGGATATCAGGCTTTCTACGCTCTCACATTATGCAGAAGCATTAGGTAAAAAGCTGGAAGTATTTATTCAGTAACGGGGCATCTATGGGGCGAGTAGATAAAATAATGTCAGGGATAAGGGTTAGACAACCAACAAAAAAAGGAGCTGCGCTACCATACCAGTAACAACTCCTTTTCACTTTTATGCTCTGCCGCCAGATTGCAGCGCTTTGTAATTTTGCAATATTTTCAGCTGATACGTAACTTGCAAGTGATTAATTTATTGCCCCAACCCCAACCCCAACCCAAGGAGGTCCTCATGTCAGTTGATCAGGCAAGAGCGTTCATCGAGAAGATGAAGTCGGACGAAGCGTTTTGTGACCGCATTATGGCAATTGAAGCTGTTGATGCAAGGCTTGCTGCGGCCAGAGATGCTGGGTTCGTGTTTACCGAAGCAGAGATCAAAGAAGTAAATAGTGAATTGAGTGATGATGAATTAGATCGCGTGGCAGGGGGGGAGTGGTGGTGCGATGATGCGAGTCGGGTCTGATTACAATTATAAGTAACCTGTTGAATGATACCGTACCTCCGTCAAACCCCTATAGTGGGGCACATTATTTACCAGGTAACCTTTATGATGCCGGAGTGGTCATAAACCGCTCTGGCATCAGGTACGTCACATGGCTCCGGTGATATGGAGTGCTTTCAGGACATAAACCCAGTATTTTGTGACACCGCCTTTGTATGCTTGTGACCCCTTGCTCATAAAGCCGGTGTGCACGTTCCGTCAGGTGATGCAGGCTTACTGCTGAGCTGCTTTTGCATTTGCCCTGCCGCTTGCCCTGCCGCCAGAGTGCAGCGCTTTGCATTTGCAATTTCTTCAGCTGATACGTAACTTGCAAGTGAATAATTCATTACCCCAACCCCAACCCCAACCTTAGGAGGTCCTTATGTCAGTTGATCAGGCAAGAGCATTCATTGAGAAGATGAAGTCGGACGAAGCGTTTCGTGATCGCATTATGGCAATTGAAGCTGTTGATGCAAGGCTTGCTGCGGCCAGAGATGCTGGATTTGTGTTTACCGAAGCAGAACTAAAAGAGATACAGAATGAGTTGACTGATCAAGAGCTTGATGCCATAAATGGAGGCAAGAGTCTCGTCAAGGAACTAATTCCCTTACCCGCTTAAGAGATTCGAAGTTATTGAGCCTCCGAGGGGTATATTTTTGCCAGGCTACCTTTGGTTGCCTGTCTAAACTTTCTGTTCGAAAACACTCCGGTTGCATCCCCATAAAAAAGCAAGTACAGCAACAAGGCTGGATCATAGGGAATTGACCCTTTACCGGAATAAAAGTTTCTGAGTGATGATACGTTGCGGTGCTCCAAGATACAGCTTCGAGAATCCTTTATTTTATTAACACAACACTTTTTTAGCCGTTTCATTTTAACCAAAACTACACGAAAACCCTTTTTTTAAAAAAATCCCAACTTCGAAAATATGAAGAAACGCTAAAGTATCCCTTCGCCAAAAGAACAGGTGTGCCATCATAAACTAATTTGATGTGAAAAATTTTTCGTACAAGAAACATTCTGCATGCATTCTTTATAGCTTTAGTCACTGCAGATTCATCAATAATTCCCTGAATATCAGGGTACTCATCATAGCCCTCAAACATCAATAGCCCATCCAGTTTAGATTGGTTGCACATTTTGTTTCTTACCAGATAATCTAATAGAACAGCCCAACGAGGTTCGCGTTCAGGATTGCGCCGACAGAAAAAAGAGAGCTCAAAACCAAGCTTCATACCAAGCCCTTCTTCACTTATATCAATATTGAGATTCACGTTATCAACCATTCTATACCACTCTTCAACAAAGGGACTGAGAGTACAAATTGAGCCAGGCCAACCAGCATTTGTCAAAAATATCAAGAGGGCTTTAGCATTCGTAAAATTGATCACCAATCGCAACCCCGAAGATTTTCGTGAGATCATCATACCAATATGCAGGCTCTTTATAGCGTATTGGTCGTCAATATCAACAACAAAACACTTTTTAAGCTGCTGCAATAAAGACGTTGAGAGATGAGTTTTTGTTACAGCAAAATGTGCCTGACTTATTCGATTAATAAGCAGATCCCGTTGCTGGATATCTCCATCCTTTTCCTCATTACTATGAGTCAGAAAAAAAATACCAGGCGCCGGTAAACCTGCCGGATTATCTCTTAAATCATATTCCAACCACACATCGTCAACCAGCGGATTCATAGTTTTAGTCTCTTGTAAAAGAACACTTTTCCAAAAAGCGCCAAAATCGCGAACACATGCAAAACCTGAATCAGAAAACTCACTGCCATGAGCCCAGGCGCTCATCATAATTTTTGGTCCATCAAAAGTCACTTCCGTTGAAACAAAAAAATCAGCATCGGCAGATTCATCATTCAGCAGGCACTCAAAACCAAACGTCCTCAACCCGTACTCTTTCGGTAAGACATCAACAATACCTCTGATTCTTCGCCTATTTTCCAACGAAACAAGCTGGATAGGCACTGCTTGCATTGCAAGATGGTAGATGTCGCTGAAATATGACATAATTAGGAAACAAGAAAATGGTGGTTAGTTTTCAAACTCTAAACTTTTCTACACAATCCTATACCTTGTAAGGGAAAAAAAATAACCAATACTTGAGAGTATGATGCTCATTGTTGGGCAATCCCTCTAAGCCTATAGCGTCCCATCATGTATCGGATCAATTAAAATGCCCCTCGCACCCCTTGCTGCATCTATAAGTCAATCCTCGCAATCCTATAAAACAGAGTAATGCGGAGCATCAAGTGAATATTTTGGGGAAAGTGCAGCACCCAATTCAGGATGGATTTAATCAAGAAAAGCTACAGAAAAAAATCAGATTTTTTTCTTCTCAGCGTATCTCCTTCAAGCTCGATCCGATGGTAGGTGGCGAAGTATATCCCGAGTTTGATAGTAAAGCAAAATAACTATATCAAGCAGGTATTAATCATATACCCCGCAGCAGAGCTACGGGGTATATACACCTATAAAGATTTCTTTTCGCTTTTTGAGCTGCCGCTTTATCTTCGCCGGTCCCTCGCAAAGTCGCTTTGCCCTCTCCCGCGCCCTCTTGCTGCGCGTATTTCAGCCAAAGCCAAAGCGATGTACAGTATTCTCGATGCTGGTTATTATGCCTGACCGAGCAAAAGCAAGGTTGCGCAAATTTAGCCCAGCAGGCCATCGTGATAGGTTTTGCGGTTGCAATTTTAGAAGGCGATACGTAACTTGAGAGTGATTAATTCATCACTCCACCCCCAACCCAAGGAGTCCCTTATGTCATTAGATCAAGCAAGAGCATTCATCGAGAAGATGAAGTCTGATAAAGCATTTAGTGATGTCATCATAGCGATTGAAGATGTTGATGCAAGGCTTGCTGCGGCCAGCAGCGAAGGATTTGTGTTTACTGAAGCAGAGCTCAAAGAAGTAATGAGTGAATTGAATGATGAAGAATTAGATCGAGTGGCGGGGGGCGGCGGCCATGATGCGAAATGGGGTTTACTAGGCAAAATTCAAGCGGTAATGGATGCAGTATTAGCCATCGTACGCGCAGTGAATTTTGATATTTACCGTACCTCCGGCAAATCCTGATAGTGGGACACATTATTTACCGGGTAACCTTTATGATGCCTGAGTGGTCATAAACCGCTCTGGCATCAGGGACGTACCATGGCTCCGGTGATATGAATATACTTCAGGACATAAACCCAGTATTTAGTGACACCGCCTTTGTATGCTGCCAAACTATCCAAACCGCCATGGAGCCAGCTGTGCCATCGGGTAACGTACTGCCGGAGCCTCTCTTCTGAGACCCCTCGTTCATAAAGCCGGTGTGCACGTTCCGTCAGGTGATGCAGACTTACCGCTGAGCTGCTTACCCTGTCGCCAGAGTCCAATACAATACTAGGCACGGAGCCGGTGGGGGCTTTGCTGACTGCTTTTGCAATTGCTGCCGCTAAAGTGTAGTTTTCAACCGATAGGATTATTTCTCAACCACCAAACCAGGAAAAATATTATGTCACTTGACCAAGCAAGAGCGTTTATCGAAAAAATGAAATCGGACGTTGCCTTTAATGAGCGTGTTATGGCTATTGAGGATGTTGCAGAGCGCTTTAATCTCATCAAAAGCGCTGGGTTTGATTGCAGCGAGGCGGAGATTAAAAAGGTAGCAGGTGAGCTAAGCGACGATGAGCTGGATGGCGCGGCGGGTGGAGCCAGGATCACGGCTTTATCAGATTGGGATGGAATATCTGTTGGAATTAAATTTTGTTAGTTGAATGATTACACACCTTCGGTTAACCCCGTTAGTTGGGGCTGATTTTTGCCAGGTTACCTTTACGATGCCGGAGTGGTCATAAACTTCCCAATCCGTTGCGCTGCCACCGCTGCCAACCTGCTAATAACTTCCATTGCCGAATATAATCGCACTCGCTATTGCCCGCCGCTTACTTGCTGCCAGAGTGCAGCACTGCGCTACCAATGCCGGTTATGAGACCCTGGCGAGCGCAAGCAGGCTGCGCAAATGGAGCCCTGAGGGCGTAGTGCAGCGCTTTGTTTTTGCAATTACAGTAGCTACTACATAACTTGAAAGGGATTAATTCATTTCTCAACCCCCAACCAAACCTTAGGAGGCCCTCATGTCAGTAGATCAAGCAAGAGCGTTCATCGAGAAGATGAAGTCGGACGAAGCGTTTCGTGACCGCATTATGGCAATTGAAGCTGTTGATGCAAGGCTTGCTGCGGCCAGCGATGCAGGATTTGAGTTTACCGAAGCGGAAGTAAAAGAGGTTCAGAGCGAGTTGAGTGATGATGACCTTGACCAGGCCCCAGGGGGGGCGGCGGTGGTAGTGAAGTGGTAAGTGTGTTAAGAAAACTCACACCTCAGGCAAACCCCGATAGTGGGGCACATTATTTTCCAGGTAACCTTTACGATGCCGGAGTGGTCATAAACTTCCCAATCCGCTGTGCTGCCACCGCTGCCAACCTGCTAATAACTTCCATTGCCGAATATAATCGCACTCGCTATTGCCTGCCGCTTACTTGCCGCCAGAGAGCAGCACAGCACCGCCCATGCCGTTTATGATGCCTTGGCGGGCACAAGCAGGCAGCGCAAATGGAGCCCGACAGGGCGGAGTGCAGCGATTTGCAGGCGACTTTAGCTATTGCTTTCGCAAAAGCGTAATATGCAAATGTTAGATTCTTTGCTCATCTCCAACCCAAGGAAATTTCATGTCAGTAGATCAAGCAAGAGCATTCATCGAGAAGATGAAAACAGACGAAGCATTCCGCAATCGCATCGTTGCAATTGAAGCTGTTGATGCAAGGCTTGCTGCGGCCAGCGATGCTGGATTTGTGTTTACCGAAGCGGAGATCAAAGAAGTTAAGAGTGAATTGAATGATGATGAATTAGATCGAGTTGCGGGCGGTATGCCAGGCATTTACCAGCTGTGGGAAATGTTCCATGCTATAAGGTAGGTAACCTGTTGAATGATACCGTATCTCCGGCAAACCCCGATAGTGGGGCACATTATTTACCAGGTAACCTTTACGATGCCGGAGTGGTCATAAACCGCTCTGGCATCAGGTACGTACCATGGCTTCGGTGATGTGCAGATTTTTCAATTCATAGACCCAGTATTTTGTTATGCCGCATGCTGGTTTATACTATGCCAACCCAACTGCCATGGAGCCACAATGAGCGCCTATGTCCTTACTGAATTACCCCGATCTGTTTCATGAATGCGCCGTTATCCCAGAACAGGTATTCTTCGAACATGATCCCATCCTTGTTCCAATGACCTATAGTCGCCATTGGGATACGGTAGGCTTTACCTGTTGGCTGAATAAACTTACCATCACCAACAGCCATCGGCTTCGTGAAAGTACCTTCAAGCCAACCGGTCACGGCCGTCCACTGGCCGTCTGCAGTGCCGAAACGGACTGGATGCTCCTTTATCCGATTGTCGGGCGCAAACGTCCACATGAATTTCAAGTCTTCGATGTGCTTTTCATCGCCTTTAGTCTGGTGACCGTCGGGCCAGTGTACAACGACATCCTTCGAATGGCTTTTGTGGAGATCCTGCCACTGCTGGCTGGTGTAAACGCGAAAGTCCAGATCATCGAAGTTCGCAAGGTTCTTTGCGAGTTCGCGTGGAACTCCTTTAATCTTTGCAGCAGGCTCGCCAACCCGGGTTCCGGGCCAGAGATCTTTGTCGGCGGCAGTGGCAAGGCTGGAGCTGACCAGAATCACTGCAGCAAAGCTCGCTCCAAAAGTGAAATTTGCAAAACGTGTTCTTTTATTTGTCATTTTGCTCAATTTAAAAGATTGATAAATTACGCACATAGTTCCAGCCACCGTAACTATCGATAAGATGCAAAACTGTGTTTCGGTCCGATTATAATGGTTGATAGATTATTGGGTCATCGGCAGTACTAACCCATTGATACAAACGTAATGTAAGATTCAAAATACGAAAGCAGTATTGAAATTTACCTGTAACCTGAGACAAAGCAGAGCAACAAGTTAATGCAGTCTTTGATGGGCAGCTTTCGTTGATGTGCCTGCGATTGGGCAGACTTAAGCGTTCATTCAGGCAAGGGAAGGATTATTCAATGAAGATGGCAGTATCGGTTCACGGTGCCAGCAATTTCTGCAGAACTGGGTCGACCGATATGTTATTTGGATAAAACTTAATACACCATTACATGGGGAGTGTTGATAATGTTAACTATTCGAAAAGCATCTGAACGTGGTCATGCTGATCATGGATGGCTGAATACCTGGCATACATTTTCCTTCGCAAACTACTATGACCCAAAGCACATGGGGTATAGTTCCCTGCGAGTCATCAATGATGACAGGATTCAGCCTGGCATGGGGTTCAATACCCATCCTCACAGGGATATGGAGATCATTACATACGTTCTGGAGGGTGCGCTTGAGCACAAAGACAGCATGGGAAACACCTCGGTGATACGTCCGGGTGAGGTGCAACGCATGAGTGCCGGAACAGGTATAACCCACAGTGAGTTTAACCATTCCAAGTCTGATCTGTGTCATTTTCTGCAAATATGGATAATTCCGGCAACACAGGGATTGACGCCGGGGTACGAACAGACATTCTTTTCTGTTGAAGAAAAACAGGGTGTCTTGCGACTGATAGCTTCACAGGAAGGTCACAACGGTTCCGTGACCATTCATCAGGATGCCAACCTGTATGCAACTTTGCTGGACAATGGTGATGAGATTGCCTATTTATTGCCGGCAGGTCGGCAGGCATGGCTGCATGTTGCAAAAGGATCAATACTTGTCAATGGATATAAGCTTTCGGCTGGTGACGGATTAGCTGCCAGTAATGAAAAGGAATTGTTGATGACAGGACATGAAAAAGCAGAAGTCCTTCTGTTCGATTTGGTCTGAAAATCGCTCACGATACTTAGCGATTTATCGGTAAGGCGGAGAGGGCGAGGGGTAACGTTGCCGGAACCCTTGTTACTGCACCGCTGTTGTCACAGAACAACGAATGACCACCGAGCCCGACAGTCAACGTGCCAGCTTGACATAATGGCTCCTATCCAACAAATTGCAATTTAAACTCCCTATGCAGAGAGTGGAAAAAATCTTCTTTTGGCAAGTACAATTTTTTTTGGAAGGGAGCATTCTATGAAGTGTACCTGTTAATGGGACTCACGTCCTGCCAGAACTTGAGAGTACAATAGCGGATGGTTTCATAGCTAAATCCTACAAATATCAGCCTTCTGGCAACTTGACAGTATCTTCTGGCGACATTTCCTGTATTACCCCCTGAAAATGTCAAATGGTTGAATCTTGAGGACTTTTCGAACACCAATATAGCTGGAAAATCCTGCGATAATGAGTACCATGACAAATGCAATGATAAGATTGGTGTAGGTAACTTGCGCAGCATAATCCGGTAACCGAAGCTTGGCTAAAATTATAACTGATGAGGCCAGCCCTACTCCGAGTCCATAGCCAAGAAGAGCTGTAAATGAAGCCTGAAAAAGAATCATGGAAATTAATTCATGCCCTTTAGCCCCGATAGCCTTCAAAGCGCCAAACCGCTCAAGATTTTCAAAAATAAAGGTATAGAAAGTCTGTCCGGAAATTGATAACCCTACAATAAAACTGATGACTGTCATGATCAAGACATTCGTCCCTATACCTGTCTGAAAGGTGTAAAAATCAGTTATTTTCTGAACAAACTGATTCTCGGTAAGAATCTCATATCCCAGCTTGTGAATTTGATGCTGAATGTAAGGAATATCGGTGGTTGCTTTTGGATTAACGAGTATAAATGAGGCAGTAAATCTGGTTGAAGGTATATAGGTAATGGCTCTGTTGAAAGTGGTGTAGAGTGTAGGAACTCCGAAAAGCCCTGAAACTGGAACTTTTGCCAGACCAACTACTTTTCCCTTATGGTCATTGATTTCAAATTCGGTGCCAACTTCGGGGTTTTCAAGTTTTTTGAATTCAGCGTCTTTCGAGACAATAAATGCATTTTCAACGTAGATATCCTGAATATTTCCTTCAATTAATTCCGGCCTGCCATACAGTGTCGCGTCGTCAAGGCCCACAACATTTGCTGCTTGATAGGTACCACTTTTAAGTTTAACCAACGCAGATCCAAAATAAACCGGAACTGCATATTTAACACCCGGGATACTTCTCGTTACCGAAAGAACATAGTCGGGCATAGGAATACTACTTGTCGCATTATTTACAGCTGGATCCATAACCCACATTTTTGCTCCTATGTTAAGGACTGGTGACGCTGACCTGTTAAGAATGCCTGCAAACATAGAGGTCATCATGGTCATGAGGAATACAGCAAACGTAATTCCTATCAACAAGGCGAGAAACTTCGTCTTGTCATTGACAAGAAGCTTGAATGCTATTTTATAAATACCGAGCACTTGAGGTCATGGTATTATTGTTTTTTCATAATATTCCTGTACAGAAATAAGGCCTTTATAGTTCCTTGCCATCAGTTGCAGCCTTTATACATCCATTTTCGACTTGATTATTTCTCTTTTTAAGGCTTTCAATCTCGTTTGCCAAAAAATAGTTTTTGCTGAGATCAAGATTGAAGAGATATCGATGAAATGAACTTGCAACAATAAAATGGCCACATCCAGAAGCTATAGCTATTGAATGTTCATAACTGAAAAGTCTGTAAACTTTGTACAATATAAGGTAATACAACGCAGGGGAGATAATCATGATAGCGATAAGTACAACAGAGTTACGCAAGAACCTAAGGAAATACTTGAACTTAGCCAATAAGGAACGTGTTATTGTCCAGTGCGGCAGGACAGAGACTTCTGAAATTGCACCAGCAAAAAAATAAGTGATACTGATAAGTATTTCTCCAATCCTAAGTTGCTGGAGGCTCTTAAAGAAGCCGAGGAGGATATTGCTGCTGGTAGAGTAAGAGAGGTAAAAGATGTAAAGCAGTTATGGGAAGGTATACAGTAAAGTTTGCTGCAAGAGCGTTCATCGAGAAGATGAGGTCGGACGAAGCGTTTCGTGACCGCATTATGGCAATTGAAGCTATTGATGCTAGGCTTGCAGCGGACTGCCTGCACGACGCCGCTCAGCTCACCAGAGAGCCCGCAAACAGTTGGCAGTAGGCATTTGGGACTGCGAGATGGCGTATTTATTTTGTTGGTGGGTTTGATGAAAATAACCTAACTTTACGTTAAGGGTGTTTAGTAGCGGCTACTATTTTTACTGTTGAACCTTTATTATTAACCCTAATAAAAAATAACCATGGCAAACGAAACAAACGATCTCGGTGGTGCTATCACCAATCTTGTGAATGCAGGTAGTTCATTGGTGCAGCAATCTTTTGAACTGTTTACAACTGGGATTAAAGGTACTATTCAGGCTATTGAACCTCTTGGGAAGAGTGCTCTTGACCTTGTAGGCAGCGCAACCAACACGTTAGGCCATGCAGTACAGAATGTCACTTCAGCTATTGCTCCGAAAAAGTAAAGTACACTTTCACAAAACAAGCATCTTGCCGCAACTACGGACGGGGTACTTGTTTTATAACCATTAAGCTTCCCCTGCCATGCCTGAAGAAAATACAGTAGTAATCCCGACAAATCCGGCACCTCAAACGGGGATGACAGGCATTGTACAACTGGCTCCCTTGGCTATTCCTTTAACTCTCCCTTTGGTTTTGCATGCATTAACCGGTATTGCCATAAGTAGTATAGGAGTTGCAGCTGCAGGACTGGTACTAGGCCCCAAAGGAAGAGAGCTCGTCACTTCTTCCGGTGAAGCCATTATCAAAATGTTGCCTGGTGCTGAAAAGAAAGAGCCGGTTACTTTAAACAAAGAAGAATTGAATCCTGTACAGTCAGCATAACCCATAAAACCATTTCCCATGAGCAACTTATCAGGAGTTTTTACTGACTGGGGAAAAGCCTATGGCAGATTAGTTGAAACCTATATTGATGGCACGTGGTGGACTGTTGGCGATTACCTTGAAAATGTAGGGAAAGGAACTAAGCGTTTACTCGTCAATGCTTACCCTTTTCTTTATGGGGGTTCATCCTCATCCGTCTTCAAAGGTTCTTCACCGAAAGCGGCTGGTTTTGCAAAGCCGACTAAGGATATTGAGTCACGTTTCAAGGATTGAAAGGTATGGCACAGCATGATTTACAGGCTTTAGTAGCCAGAATGAAAGCTGACGGTACGTTTCGCGCTAAATTGATGGCGACAGAGAATATGGCGGAATGTATGGAGCAGATATTTGCGCATGGGTATAGTTGCACTGCAGCTGAAGTCCGGCAAGGATTGGAGGAGTTGAGGAAAAATGAGAGCGACACTTGTTCTATAACGTGGTAATCTGATTACTGCAATGTTTCAAGAGAACCTGAACGTTGAGCCGGGGATAACGGATGGTATAAAAAAGACCACCATGCTTCTGCCCTTGATTGGCGCACCTTTGGCGTTAGGCGCTTTGGCAAGCGTGGTTATCGGTGGATAGGGACTGGGAGCAGTAGCAACTGCCGCCCTTGCTGAGAACCCTGTAACGAGCCACAGACTCCAACTTGAAATTTAAAAGACTTGTAAATGTTGCATGGGCTTTACAGAGAGTTATAACGTTTCTCCGTACCCTGCACCTTCAAGTGCAATAATCGTTTCTGAGGCTGGTCTGGTTGAGAAGATGAACTTCTTCTCATAAAAGAGCTTAACACAAATATCAACAATAACCGGGTCAAACAACCGACCGCTTTCATGCTGGATATGCCGGAGTGCCTTGTCGATACCAAACGCTGGCCTGTATGGCCTTGCTCCGATCATAGCTTCTACAGTATCGGATACCCCAATAATCTTTGCTTCTTTTCTGATATTCTCGCTTTTGAGCCTATTGGGGTAACCGCTTCCGTCAAGGCGCTCATGGTGCTGCAGCACTGTTTGGGCTATCGGCCACGGGAAGTGAATACCCTTAAGGATATCATAGCCCGTCTGTACATGATTGCGTAACATATCCTTTTCAGGTTCCGTCAATGAGGTCGACTTGACCAATAGCTCTGTGGGTATATTAAATTTTCCGATATCATGCAGGATTGAGCAGTAATTCAAACCCTCTATTTCGCTTGCAGAAAGATGAAGTTCTTTGGCAATGGCTACCGAGAGTTCAGCAACACGTTTCTGATGACCTGCTGTATAGGAATCCCGCATCTCAACCATTGATGCCAGAGCATGAATCGTCTCCTGATGACTTCTCGATAGGGACTTTTTATACATTCTCATTTTTTTCTGAACACTGATATCAGTTAGTGTAAGGCGGCACTCCTGAAGATTGTCGCTGATGATGGCATCAAGGCGGAAATCTCCCCCCTGAACATCAGTTCACTGTTTTCCAATGTTTTGCTTTGGAAAACCTTATGTACCATGCTATTACATGCAGAAAGGCCAGCCTGAGCAATAAAGCTGCCAAAGCATGCACCCTTGAGATGAGAACGCTCACAAAAGAGCGACCTGGCAGCGGTAAGATTTGCCTCCAGTATTGTGTTGTCAGGGGCTATACTCATATAGGCTACAGGCGCAAAATCATACAAATCAGCATAGCGCTTCTGCGCCTTCTGGAGTTCATTCCTTGAGTTCTTGAGCTCTTCATTCTGCATTTCAAGCTCAATCTGGTGAATCGAGAACTCTTGCACAACACGCTGCAACTCTGCTGCAGAACTCGGTAAATCATAAGCAAAACCGCTGTTTTTCAACTGCTCCGCAGCCCACTGCCGTAACTCAGACCGCTCAACCGCATATTCCTTACTCTTTTTCAAAATCACAGTTCCTGTTTATATGAGTCGGCATTCTGGAGTTGGCAGACAGATCAGTATAGTGAGTTGTGGCATTTCAGCAATCATCATTTTACCATAGTGCTGGTAAAGTCCTGTCATTGTTCTTAGTCCAAATTCTATACCATAAAAGCGTTAAAAAAAAAGCACAACCCTCTTTCTGTTCGTAATACAAGGGGTTGAGAGAGATAATATCATTGGGAGTTTTGTTCTCTTAATACAGAAGAACGACCACTATGCGAACAGTTGTGCGAATTTGTGTTCGAAAACGCATTTAATTATCCCAGCATTGATTGCCGTTTAACAACGCTATCAACATTATTACAGTTGGCAGGCTGTTAATTTTAAAAAACAAACAACTGGTACATAATGCTCCGCCGGGCATGCCGCCATAGCACCCCCGCAAAGCGGAGTGCAGCGCTTTGCATCACACTTCTGTTGTGGCGGTTATTCCCGGCTTTATCTCTTCGCCCGCTTTCTTTTTCTCCGGCGAAATGAGTCGATATCCAAGTTCGTTTGCACATGCGGATTTCGGGCTCAGCACTGCCTCGCAGATCTCCCTGCTTCGGAATGTGTCGATATAGGCTTCGAGGAATGTTGTGAGGTTATCTTTGTAGGCTGAGCAGAACTCAAGTCCCTTTTCTCCGAACTGTTTAGCCCGCAAACGCTTGTTGGCGCATCCGCCGCCGCAGATGGGCAAGACGTTGCACTCGCGGCAATCTGGGTCATTGTACGCATCAGTACCGATCGAGTATCGTGCATGAAGAACCGGGTTGGTAATCGGCTCCTCTTCATGGATATTGCCCACAACCATGACGGGCGTGCCGACATCTTCCCAGCACTGGTAGAGTTCTCCCTCAGGGCCGACAACAAAACCCTGGTGGGATGTGGCCACGCATACGCTGTCGAGGTTGCCGGAGGGGTAGAAGTTTGCTGTAGGTGCATGGCTTTTGCCCTGGTGCTGCTCGAAGGTGAAGTCTGTCCACTCCTGGAGGTTGAGGCTGCACGATTGCTCGAACGGATGACCGTTGCTGGTGTTAACGTGGCCGGCATAGACTGTGAGCTTTTTGCCCTTGTAGCGCTCAAGAAGCGCGATTTGCATTGCAATAAACTGTTTCTGGTTGGTTTTGTCGATATTGACGCGTATAGCGCAGCTGCCTTTGTAGTCAGAGTTCATGAGAGCATCAATGTTCTTGATGATGCGCTGGAAGGTTGGACCGCCTCCGGCAAGAACCCGTCGGGTATCGTGTACCTCTTCAGGGCCATCGAGGGTTATCTGGATGGTCTTTATATTGAGATCGTTGAGACGGGCAATTTTTTTGGAGTCGAGCAGATAGCCGTTGGTAACCATGCCGAATTCATCGATATCGAGATCAAGGGCCATGACTTTGGCGGTAATGTCGCATATAACGTCAAACGCAAGAAGGGGTTCTCCGCCATACCAGGCGATGGAGAGATGCTTTATATCCTTGTACCGTTTGATGAAATGTATAAGCCGATCAATGGTTTCGGGCGTCATCACGGATGAGTCTGCCTGGCTGTGCTCGAAGCAATAGAGGCATCGGAAATTGCAAAGCAGGGTCGGGCAGATGGTGAGCCCAAGGCGTGATGTATCAAAGCAAGCTGCGTGTCGCAGGTACTGCCGGGCAAGGAGCAACTGCTCTTCTTCACCCTTTTCAATCACCATATTGTTTTTCCGCAACAGCGCCAGAAAATCGCCTTCGATGATCGATCCGGATTTGCTTTTGCCATTTCGCAAATTCTCTAAAGCGTTGTAATGCGCATCTTCGAGCTCAAGAAGCGTATTCGAGAGGGCGTTATACATGAAATTTCCGAACCTTTCTGACCGAAAAAGTGTGTTGTACCGTGACCAGTTCATCGGGGGATATGGCTTGGTTATGAAAAAGACTAACGTCAATCGAATAAGGTATGAATAATACCGTTTTTTAAGAGTTTTCAGGCCTTCTTAATTAAGAACCGGAAACTACTGGGTTGCATTTGCAAATGCAACAGCTGACATGTAAATTTCAAGTGAAGAGATCAGTTTTTAACCACATCCCAATAAAAATATTATGTCATTAGATCAAGCAAGAGCATTCATCGAGAAAATGAAGTCGGACGAGGCATTCCGCAATCGCATTATTGCAATTGAAGATGTTGATGCAAGGCTTGAGGCGGCCAGCGATGCAGGATTTGAGTTTACCGAAGCAGAAATTAAATCAGTCCAGAGTGAGTTGAGTGATGATGATCTTGACCAGGCTGCCGGGGGGGGTTGGCTTTTGTTTAAAGTTTTGCAAATGTCGAGTTGCAAATAGTGATTGCGTTTCCAGTATACCACTGATAGTGGGGTTTATTTTTGCAAAGCTTCATCAACTGATGCCTGAGTGGTCATAAACTGCCCGGGCATCAGTTGAGTACCGTAGCACCTTTGATATGCAAATGTTTCATGACATAGACCGAGTATTTAGTGACGCCGTCTTTGCGTTATACCAAATCGCCTAAACCGCATTTCAGTTAACCAGCCGCAAGATGCTACATTGCCCGCAGGCCGGAACCATTCCCACTTTGATGTATTGCGCTTTGCGAAGATTGCCGAGGTCAGGCAATACGCAATGACTTGCTCTTCTCAGGTTTGTTTCGTTTCAGGCTGATCAGCATAAACCGGGATGATCATAGATATATCTGTTTTATATTATTTTGAAGTAATATTATAGGTCGTTTGATATTGCGATTTTAAAGTCGTTTTATACAGAGAGGAGCTATCCGCTTTTTTCGAATTAGATGGTTCAGTCTAAACAATGTTAGAGCGCAAAAACCAAGGAGAGAACATGCGTTTAATAAAAGCTATCGGCACAACACTTATTTATCGAATCTTCTGCTTACTGGCATGCGGCGTGTTCCTTCAAACTGGTTTGGGTACCGCATCTGCGACCGCCGATGCAAACCCGGCTACCGACAACTCCATGCAGGCCGGGCACACCAAATTCAACGCCGCAGACCGTTTCGCGATCACGAACGTGATTATGGCTATGACCAACGGGTTGGACGAGAAGAACCTGAAGCAGTTGGTCTCCAATCTCACTCCGGAATTCTCGGTTGAATACCGCTTGCCGGGGTTGAACCCCATCAAGATCGAGGGACGCGACAATTTTGGCAAAATGATGGCTAAGCGGTTCGAAAACCTCAACGCCGACGGGATCGAACGCCGACACATCATCTCGCCACTCTACTTCATTGAGCAATCACCGAACTCTGCGAGGATCCTGATCCAAATCATCACCTGCAGCGCGACCTACCGGGCAAATTGGTTTCCGATGTCCTCGGCGAAGGTGGAATTTCAGCTTGTGAAACACGATGATCTCTGGCTTTGTTCGCGCCAACTGGAAACGTTGGACTGCCCGCTGGACTTGTCGGTCAGCAAAGTCCTCCCCCTGCCTGCGGGAATGGCCACAGAACCTGTCGGAGCCAAGCAAAAGTAAACTGAGACGAAAGTCGCAAGCTGGCAGTGTTTTGAAATGTTGAATTGCTGAGATAGCTTTCTTGGGGGGATGTTAGGGGGAGCGGAACCGGGTGTGGTGAGGCTCTTGCGTCGGATCGGGCCAACTTCGAACAAAAAATCCGCTAAACTTCGAACACTGATTCTGGAAAAGGTCGAACAGTAATTCCGGAAAAGGTCGAACACTTTTTTACTCACAGCGGAAAATGTGTTCGAAGTCTCCGGAAAACCATTCATCATTCTTCTGCAGGATGACGTATCCTGTAGCCTGATCGTTTTTTCAACCAAAACGGAGGGCTATGCAACGACAAGGCAGAAGAAAAACCATGAGAACAATTTGTGAAATCGACCGGCTTCGTCTGGACAAGCATTTAAGTCTGCGGGCCATAGCTGGAGCCTGCAACCTGTTGGTCTCAACTGTACTGGGTTATGTCAAAAAAACGAGGCGCTTAACATTGCATATGAGGCCATAGCAGCTATGCCAGACTCTGCATTAACAAAGCAGCTACAGGCTGTTCAGAAAATCTCTGATTTGCGACAGGGACCTGACATACAGGGCCTTGTCGAGGAACTCAAGCGCAAAAAAAATAGCCATACACTCGCTATTACCCTGCCGCAAGAGAGCAGCACAGCACCGCCAATGCAGGTTATGAGACCTTGGCGGGCGGAAGCCGGATTGCGCAAATGGAGCACAGCAGGGCGAAGTGCACAGCGCTTTGCTTTTGCAATTTCTTCAGCTGATACGTAACTTGCAAGTGATTAATTCATTACCCCAACCCCAACCCCAACCCAAGGAGGTCCTTATGTCAGTTGATCAGGCAAGAGCGTTTATCGAGAAGATGAAGTCGGACGAAGCGTTTCGTGACCGCATTATGGCAATTGAAGCTGTTGATGCAAGGCTTGCTGCGGCCAGCGATGCTGGATTTGTGTTTACCGAAGCAGAGATCAATGAAGTTAAGAGTGAATTGAATGATGAAGAAGTAGATCGCGTGGCAGGGGGGTCGAGGTGCACGTGGAGGTGGTAGGTAGATCAGCTAAGCTGTTGAATGATTCCGTACCTCCGTCAAACCTCGATAGTGGGGCACATGCTTTTCCAGGCTACCTTTACGATGCCGGAGTGGTCATAAACTCTCCAACCCGCTGCGCTGCCACCGCTGCCAACCTGCTACTAACTTCCATTGCCGAATATAATTGCACTCGCTATTGCCCGCCGCTTACTTGCCGCAAGAGAGCAGCACAGCACCGCCAATGCTGGTTATGAGGCCCTTGCGAGCGTAAGCAGGTCGCGCAAATGGAGCCCGGCAGGGCGAAGTGTACAGCGCTTTGCTTTTGCAATTACATTAGCTGATACGTAACTTGCAAGTGATTAATTTATTGCCCCAACCCCAACCCAAGGAGGCCCTCATGTCAGTTGATCAGGCAAGAGCGTTTATCGAGAAGATGAAGTCGGACGAAGCGTTTTGTGACCGCATTATGGCAATTGAAGCTGTTGATGCAAGGCTTGCTGCGGCCAGAGATGCTGGGTTTGTGTTTACCGAAGCAGAGATCAATGAAGTAAATAGTGAATTGAATGATGATGAATTAGATCGAGTCGCGGCTGGTGGGGGACCGACGTGCGGTTGGAATTTGATGGGTTAGCATTAAGGAAAGCTGTTGAATGATACCGTACCTCCGTCAAACCCCGATAGTGGGGCACATTATTTACCAGGTAACCTTTAAGATGCCGGAGTGGTCATAAACCGCTCTGGCATCAGGTACGTACCATGGCTTCGGTGATATGGAGTGCTTTCAGGACATAAACCCAGTATTTAGTGACACCGCCTTTGTATGCTGCCAAACCATCCAAACCGCCATGGAGCCAGCTGTGCCATCGGGTAACGTACTGCCGGAGCCTCTTTTCTGAGACCCCTTGCTCATAAAGCTGGCGTGCACGTTCCGTCAGGCGATGCAGGCTTACCGCTGAGCATGCACTGACACAAGCAGGCCGCGCAAATGGAGCCCGGCAGGGCGAAGTGCACAGTGCTTTGCTTTTGCAATTTCTTCAGTTGATACGTAACTTGCAAGTGATTAATTCATTACCCCAACCCCAACCCCAACCCAAGGAGGTCCTCATGTCCGTTGATCAGGCAAGAGCGTTCATTGAGAAGATGAAGTCGGACGAAGCGTTTCGTGACCGCATTATGGCAATTGAAGCTGTTGATGCAAGGCTTGCTGCGGCCAGAGATGCAGGATTTGAGTTTACCGAAGCAGAGATCAAAGAAGTAAATAGTGAATTGAATGATGATGAATTAGATCGCGTGGCAGGGGGGGCGTGTATGTGCGATTATGCGATCCGGGTCTATTACAATGGTTAGGAACCTGTTGAATGATACCGTACATCCGGCAAACCCCGATAGTGGGGCACATTATTTTCCAGGTAACCTTTACGATGCCGGAGTGGTCATAAACCGCTCTGGCATCAGGTACGTACCATGGCTCCGGTGATGTGGAGCCGTTTCAGGACATAAACCCAGTATTTAGTGACACCGCCTTTGTATGCTGCCAAACCATCCAAACCGCCATGGAGCCAGCGGTGCCATCGGGTAACGTACTGCCGGAGTCTTTCTTCTGAGACCCCTCGTTCATAAAGCCGGTGTGCACGTTCCGTCAGGTGATGCAGGCTTACTGCTGAGCATGCACGGGCACAAGCAGGCCGCGCAAATGGAACCCGGAGGGCGGAGTGCAGCGCTTTGCTTTTGCAATTTCTTCAGCTGATACGTAACTTGCAAGTGATTAATTTATTGCCCCAACCCCAACCCCAACCCCAACCTAAGGAGGTCCTTATGTCACTTGATCAGGCAAGAGCGTTCATTGAGAAGATGAAGTCGGACGAAGCGTTTTGTGACCGCATTATGGCAATTGAAGCTGTTGATGCAAGGCTTGCTGCGGCCAGCGACGCTGGGTTTGTGTTTACCGAAACAGAGATCAATGAAGTTAAGAGTGAATTGAATGATGATGAATTAGATCGAGTCGCGGGCGGGGCATGGACAGGGTGTTGGCCCAATCTATGGACAGCGTAAGCTGTTGAATGATACCGTACCTCCGTCAAACCCCGATAGTGGGGCACATTATTTACCAGGTAACCTTTAAGATGCCGGAGTGGTCATAAACCGCTCTGGCATCAGGTACGTACCATGGCTCCGGTGATGTGGAGCCGTTTCAGGACATAAACCCAGTATTTAGTGACACCGCCTTTGTATGCTGCCAAACCATCCAAACCGCCATGGAGCCAGCGGTGCCATCGGGTAACGTACTGCCGGAGCCTCTTTTCTGTGACCCCTTGCTCATAAAGCCGGCGTGCACGTTCTGTCAGGCGATGCAGGCTTACTGCTGAGCATGCACTGGCGGCCGGAAGCCGGGTTGCGCAAATGGAGCCCGGAGGGCGGAGTGCACAGCTCTTTGCTTTTGCAATTTCTTCAGTTGATACGTAACTTGCAAGTGATTAATTCATTACCCCAACCCCAACCTAAGGAGGCCCTCATGTCACTTGATCAGGCAAGAGCGTTTATCGAGAAGATAAAGTCGGACGAAGCGTTTCGTGACCGCATTATGGCAATTAAAGATGTTGATGCAAGGCTTGCTGCGGCCAGCGACGCTGGGTTCGTGTTTACCGAAACAGAGATCAAAGAAGTAAATAGTGAATTGAGTTACGAAGAATTAGATCGAGTTGCGGGCGGGGTCGAAAATGTTTTGGTTGAGGAGCCAGAGTAGACAGGAGAAACTGTTGAATGATACCATACCTCCGGCAAACCCCGATAGTGGGGCACATTATTTACCAGGTAACCTTCACGATGCCGGAGTGGTCATAAACCGCTCTGGCATCAGCTACGTACCATGGCTTCGGTGATGTGCAGATTTTTCAAGTCATAGACCCAGTATTTTGTGACACCGCCTTTGTATGCTGCCAAACCATCCAAACCGCCATGGAGCCAGCGGTGCCATCGGGTAACGTACTGCCGGAGCCTCTTTTCTGTGACCCCTTGCTCATAAAGCCGGTGTGCACGTTCTGTCAGGCGATGCAGGCTTACTGCTGAGCTGCTTTTGCATTTGCCCTGCCGCCAGAGTGCAGCGCTTTGCATCACGCTTCCGTTGTGGCGGTT
>Ga0208109_1000219_pt1 | contig 20613 bp, 23 predicted proteins | sample CryBogCBH18Jul08_FD_184594 | JGI IMG/M metagenome (GOLD analysis project Ga0208109, IMG submission 184594) | Freshwater microbial communities from Crystal Bog, Wisconsin, USA - CBH18Jul08 (SPAdes) (version 2) | ecosystem: Environmental > Aquatic > Freshwater > Lake | place: Crystal Bog...
TTGGTTCAGTAGTTGCCTGGGTAGTTAGTAAGTTGGGCAGCTTTCATGCTGGTACATTTGCTACCTTAGTTCCAGTTGCAACTGCTCTTTACTACACTGCTGTTACACAGCTTGAGAAGAAGTTTCCGAAGTTTGGTTGGTTGCTTGGTACGTTGCCTCAGCCTAAGACCGTTACTCCGGTTACTCCTACTCCAGCTCCAACACCTGAGCCTACACCGGTTCCTACGCCTACTCCAGCACCTGCTGCTGCTAAGGCCACCAAGCCAAGAGCTACCAAGCCAAAGGCTGAACCAAAGAAGTAATTTTTTTACTGTAATTTTTTAAAGATCCCATCATTAGAGGTAGAAATATTTCTAATGATGGGATTTTTATATGCCACAAGAGTCATTACGTATTGTTGGTAAGCTAGGTAAGCTAGATGCCAAAGTACCTGTTGGGTTAAAAGCACTTGCAGAATATCAAACATCTCCGTTCCCTGCTGCCCCTGAAAAGTTAGATGTACCTGCTGTAAATAACTGGCAGATGTTGGGTAACGATCAATATGGTGACTGCACATTTGCAGGTATTGCTCATGCTAAGATGGCAACTGCTCAAGCTTTAGGTTTGGGTGAAATTCCCCCTACTACCCAAGAAGTAGTAGATGCCTACCTTAAGTTTACGAGTGGCCAAGATAATGGTGCAGTTGAAGCAGATCTCTTAAAGTATTGGCAAACTAACGACATCTTAAATAGTAAGTTAGAGGCCTATGCTCCTGCTAACTACACAGATTTAGATGAGATTAAGAACGTAATTGCTCATTATGGTTTAACCTATATTGGTATTAGAGTTCCAGCTCTTTGCCAACAACAATTTATGCAACATCAACCATGGGAGTTATCAAATACTCCAGCAGATAATGAATTAATTGGTGGACACTGCATTATTCTTGTAGGTTATGACTCACAATACTTTTACGGAATTACCTGGGGCCAAGTACAAAAGATTGAATACACTTGGCTTCAATACTACATGGATGAAGCTTGGGCTTTAATTACACCAGAAATTGCTCAAAAGGGTGAGTATGCAAATATTAACCTTGATGAGTTAAAGCAAGATTTGAGTAAATTATAATGTCAGATAGACCAAAAGATTTTAATATCCCGCCATACGTTACTGATAAGTTCGTAAGACAGATTACTAAGTTAGTTCCTGGTGTAGGCACTGATAGAGGTATTTCTCAGGGTTATCAAGAGCCTAGTGATTTAAGTGAATATACTGGACAAATGGGTAACTCATGGGCAACTGAACCAGATCCAAGTAGTCCTGCAAATCCTATGTTTGAATTTAGTGTTCAGAGAGCTCCCCACTACCCTGTTTTTAAGAAGAGCTTGGACGAATACAATACTCAGACAGCTCAGGGTAGATCTTGGAATAAGCTGTTCCAAAGAATGAAAGATTCTTGGAGAAATGGTGAAAGAGGCCCAGATACCCAAGGTTATGCATGGCCAACACAAAGTTTAGAAGATGAACACCACCAACTGGGTCACTGGGAAAGTCATTTAAATAGAGTAGCTAATTTTAGACAGAGTCTGCAAAATTATTTAAGGGTTACTAATATATTTCACCCATCTGTTCAACAGGCAATGATGGGTCTGGGTCCAGGTCCTGATCAAGAACTTACTGAGAGAGTACGATCAGCTAGACAAAAAGCAGATAAAGATTTTCAAGCTATGCATGACCATTTGCATGGAACTTGTACTAGAAGTGATAAAAAAGGTGGCCCCTGTGGATACTTTGGTATTCCAAGAAGCCCAGAACATTGTGATTACTGTAAATATGGTAATCCAGCAAGAGCAGCAGGAGATATAATGAAGTTTGCATCTGATGAAGATCCATGGGCAACTGGTGAAGATACCTTCCAAAAGCCTACTAATATTACGGGCCCAGTAGGCCACGATCTACCCAAGCGCCCTAGACCAGAAGTAGACTCAGATGTTGTTAACGCTATTAACAGTCTTCCTGGTGCTCAAAATGCTGAAGCAGGGTTCGCACCCGTTCAGGCCCCATATCCTGGTCAGAGACATCTACATATTGAAAATCCTCAGACAGGTCACCAGCAAGCCCACTGGGCTATCCACAATCAGATGTACCAAGCTTTAGCTAGTATGTACGATGAATTTCATAGAGCTCGTACACATTATGATAACCTTGAGGAGATGGCTGGAGATCACCCAGATGAAAGACAGACAGCTCTTCTTGCTGAGCACAGACAAAAGTTAGCTGAAATGATTCCAGATATTCATGATCTCTATCATGAAATGCATGCCCAATTCCACTCACCCTGTACTGAATGTGGTGCTTGGAATAATCAAAGAGATAAGCACAGTTGCTTCCAATGTGCAGAAGGTTGCCCATTCTGTGAAGAGAGTGACCCCAGAAAGTATTCATCTGGTACTCCCAGAAACAAGCTGTGGCAAAAGATGGCCCATGGTGGTATACAAGCTGGTAATCCAAGATGGGTTCCAATTGAGGAACCAGATTGGGTAGAAGAGCCACTCTGGGAACCACGACCAGAAACAGTTCCTACACCAGCACCTGCCCCAACTCCTGTTAGAGAACCCGAAAAGGTTCCTGCATCACCCAGTGAAGTTCCCCAAGAAATGCCTGCTACAGCAAAGAAGTCTTCTACCTGGGATGTTGTAAGTGACTGGGAAGATATCTACCTTAGAAAGATTGCCGAACAAGGTCTTGATATTTTAAAAGCACCGACTGAGGAAGAGATCGAAGATGGACCTATAGTTCATCAAGGCTTTTCCTCATGGGTCAAGCAGGCAGAGGGTTTAGCTGGTAGTAATGATCAACTTTATATGGACCCTATGCTTACAGGTGATGGTAGCTCTGGACCAAGTATTCAGATGACTCCATTAGTTGACCAAGGTACTTCAACAGAGGGTCTTACAGCTTTTAAGAGAACTAGTTGGGTAGTAGTATCAGATAATCTTGACAATACTGAACAACAATCTACAGATGAAGCTTCAAATCCTACAAGTGGTAGTGCTGTTGCTCCAGGACAGGGTCAAGTAAATCCATCACAGGGTGCTCAAATTTCTACACCTCAAGCTCCAACCTCTACAACACCATCCGGTACTTCCACAACACCATCAGGCACTGACTCAAAGGGTCATGGCGGCGGTGGTGGTGGGTTTAATCCGTTTGGACTATTAAAGGGTGTTGGTGAATTAGTTGGTGGTGGCGCAGTCGATGCAGTATCTACATTCCTTGCACCTGAATCTGGTGGAGCCAGTCTTGCTGGTGATGTAGTTGGTACAGGCTTGGCTGCTAATGGTGTTAGCTCAATTCTCCATAGCTTATGATAAGAACTAGTTGGATTGTAGAAGCAGATGGGGATGAAAATATCCCAGGTAGTACCCAACCATCATTGGGCCAAAATGAGTCAACGATGGAAAGACATGTAACAACACCGTTTACTCAACCAAGTAAACAGACAAGTGATAGAGGTACTACTCCACAGACAAATAGTCCGGGTAATACTAATTCACCTAGTGTAAATTCTCAACAACCAGCCAATATGGAAAATCCAGCCATGCAAGCAATGGACCCAGAAGGAAACGGAAATATAATTATGCAAGGTTCATCAAGAGATTATCTCGATATGATTCGAAAGCAAGCCAATGACTCAGCTATCTACCACCAGGGTTTTGAAGATGGTAGAGCAGGTAAGGAAATGGACAAGAGCCTTTCCAATCTCTCTGACGACTACTTTAACGGTTGGCAGGATGGTCAAATCTACACCAAGCACCCCATTGACGAGGTAGAAGTTAATCTTATTGATATGAAGCCTGGTTCTAACGCTTTGCCACACCTTATGGGTCAGGAATATTCACATCTTACCGCTGAAGACCCAGATTCCGAAGAAGGTCAACAAGGTTGGCATGGTATGGGTACACAACAGTATGGCTACACTGGTAATGACACCTATAAGCCCAATGACCCTAGAATGGCAGGGCTTTTTAATATTAGAAACACTAGTATTAGACCCCTTGTAGGGCATGAGTGTAGTGAATGTGGAACAAAGAATGGTAGATTAGTCTGCTCAAACTGTGGAAGTGATGTACACTTTTCAGAAAATATTCCTGTTAATTACTATAATGTGCCGGGATCAAGTGATGACTTTCTAGGGGAAAACACCTATAGATGTTCAGGCAATAAAAATAGTAATTGCCCCAATGCCCCAGAAAACTCTGACCTTCCTACAGACGTTGAATGTGGAGATTGTTTTAGAAGAGGCGCTTCTAAGAAGGTATACTCAGAATGCTATGAATGTGGGTCAGTTCGTATCGCTCACTGTGGTATGCCAGGTTGTGCAGACTCTGAAGGTAATGAATTGGGTAGAGGTAATCCAGAAGTTGCCCAAGAATTTATGTCAGTTTATGCATTTGCTAATTGTAAAGGTTGCAGTGGCTCAGGTGTAGTTTGTGGAGATTGTGGAGTTCCCCGCTAAAGGTAAATAATGGAACAGTTACCTGCTAACTTAAAGTTTTTTAGAAAATTAGCTTTTGACTATAATCCTGGCCCTATCGTTGACTGTACAGATGATAACGGTAATCCAGGGTTTAAAGCTAGTTATGATAACTGTAAGTGCTATATCTATGAGACAGGTAACGACGAATCGAAAAAAGAAGCTAGAAGAAAAGCATACATGCAAGATTACCACAAGCAAAGATCCAAGAGAGTTCATGGTTCCGTAGCACTTGCAGAAGCTTTTTTTGATAATTCAACAACACCCGATATGACAAAGTCTGAAAAAAGTCCAGATGTAGCCTTAGCTCCAACTAGTATTAAAAATCCGAATGCAAATCAAACAGATAGTTATAGTGGTGGTGGACCATTTGGTGGAAGTAACCCCCTTGGTGTTGGGAATAACCCAATGGGGGATGAATTAAATAACTCTGGTACGGCAGTTGCAGCCAGTAAAAATCTCAATAGGGAGAACAGAATGCAAGAAACAAATGATATTATTAGAACAGCTCAAAGAGTTGTTAGAGAGGCAAGCTGGTTTGACGGTTCATCATTAAGCATCTATACCAGACTGGAACAAATCCAGGATGTTATTAACGAGCTTAAGATGGCTTCTTCTAGCCCTAACCTCGATACAAACAGCTTAGGTAAGCTTGCTAACACTCTTATCGAGCTTGAGACAGAAAGAGAACAGCTTCAAAAGGTTGCTTCCGAGTACGTTGATTACGATGCTGAAGAGTACCTGCAAAGCCTGCCTGGTGGAACAGTTGCTAGTGTTTACAGAACAACAGACTTTGGTACCGCAGACCTTGGTGAGGATGATGGTTCACTTCTCTACAGAACTGCTAAGTCAATTGAGCGTGAGTTCCAAGAGTCTGACTGGATTAACTTTGTCACCGCCGGTGCTGAGGTTTGGGTAGAAGACCAACACCATGGTTTGCTTGAAAGCCAGTTAGCTACAAGAGAAGCTGCTGTTTACTACGTAGAGCAGAAGACCTTGCCCATCCTTGATGTACAGAAGAGAGCTGCAATCATCAATAACTTTGTTGATAATGTTGAGATTGTTAGAAGAGATAAGAACACCAAGTCTACTCTTAATGATTTTGATAGTGCTCGTACTGCAGCTAAGAAAACCAACTTTGTCGTTGACAACATCTTAGGTTCAACAGCTAACTGGTTCTAGTATGTCAAAAAGGGCGCTCTTTGAGAGCCTTCCCGGGGATATTGTCTTAAACTCCCTATTTATTCCCGGTCAAGGCGGTACACACTTTGTTTCAGGTTATTCCCACTCGAAACTAGCTGCCCTTGCTGATGTACATAAACACTTAGAACACGCTTTTTGGGTTGACCAGGCCAACCCAAGATGGTCTCCTGTATCTGGCGATTTAACATCACATTTTAAGTGGGACGATATTAAACCACGACAACCACACTATTGGGGGAGAAGCAATAACCCTGGAGCTTTTACAGGTGGTCAGGGAACTATTCTTCCTATTAGAAGTCAAAAAGGTGTTGAAACAAATCTTCTTTTAGGTTTTAGACCTGTTCAAGCAAAAATCTTTGAAGATGACTATGCTACAGGAAAAATTCCATGGACTATTAGTATGTCAAAAGTTAATGAAGAAGATTTTGATAAAGAACACGCTCGATTGAAAGATTACTTTAATGATCTAGGCAATACAAAAATGTCCTGGAGAGAACGTTATAATGTTAGATAACTTTAGAACTTTTAGTAAGGAAGCAGTTACTAAAAAAGAACCAGTCTTAATAGACTCACTTAAAGATTTACTATCTGCTGGTTACGTACTCTATCACACAGCTCATGGTTTTCACTGGAATATGAAGGGTGAAGACTTCTACGAATATCACAAGTTGTTTCTTAAGATTTACGAAGACATCTACGAGAGCTTAGACCCTATTGCAGAAAATATTGTTAAATTAGGAGATATTGCTCCTTTTGCAATGAATGAGTTGTCTAACCGTAGTAAGATTAAAGAAACTAATCTAGCCCCTACAGATCTTAAAGAACTCACCAGAGCTTTTCAAGGTATGAACTCAGAATATATTTCAGAGTTAAAAAATACTTTTGATGTTGCTAATAGAGTAAACGAGCAGGGTGTTGCTAATTTTATTGCAGAGCGTATTGATCAACACCAGAAATGGGATTGGTTCCTTAAAGCTTCTCTGGGGGAGAAATAATGTCCTTCTTAGATAGGTTTAAATTTTATAAGGAATCTAGTTCCATCATTAGACACACCCGTAGAGCATTGCTCACAAAGAATGGCTTTGTTATTACCTCAGAGGTTGGAGACTCAGAAGAGTTTACTAAAGCCCATGCTGCTTTACAGGGAGAAATTGAAGCTCTTGGTCAAAAGCATAAAAAAGAAATTAATACCTATATTGCACAAAACTTCCTTGGATACACTAGACCTCCTACCACTAAAGAGATCAAGGAAAAGTTAGATACTAATTCTCTCTTTAAGAGTGGGTTTTTAAGACTTACTGATATTCACAAGCAAGAGTTGGGACAGTTAACAGGTAAGTTAAAGTCTCTTGTTGAAAAGAATGAATGGGACAAGCAGGATGCTCGTAGAGAGCAATTAAAGAGTCTTACTTCAGAACAGAGAAGAGATCTTAGAAATAAAGCTTCTCAAGAGCGCTATAAGACAGAAGAGGGTAGAGCCAAAAGAATCTACCATAATGTTAACTACTATGCTCAACAGGGTGAACGAATTAGACAAGTTCAGCAGCAGCGTTACCAAAACGACCCCGAGTTTAGAGTCAAGCAGATTGAAAGAGTAAAGCAGAGAGCCCAAAAGCCTGGTATGAAGGAGTTGGGTGCTGCTGAAGCAAGAGAACGTACTAGACTAAATAGAGAAGGTCTTAACGAAGATTGTCCCTGTGGTTGTGAAGGCGTATTAAAAACTCACCGTAAAAACTTTAGAGCTAAATTCTGGGAAGGGTTTAATAAGACCTCTAGCTGGATGGGCTTTAAGGTTGCTTCTATTACCGTTGCTGGTCTTGACATGAATGCCTACTGGGCTGGTGAAGATTGGAATGATTGCATCCTGGCTGCAAAAAAAAAGCCAGGGGGTGGACGAGTAACTCCTAAAAAGGTTGCCCCTACTCCTCAGCAGAATATTTTTCCTAAAACTAACCCACTTCAAGGTCTTACTAGTAGAGAAGATCTTATTAAGTCTCAACCCGAGTCTTTTAAGGGTGTTAGACCAGATATGTCTCGGGATCAATTTATTCAGCAGATGACTCGAAATAGAGATGATGCTAGAGGAGCTGTAACTTGCCCTGAATGCAAGGGTGCTGGATGTGATTACTGTACAAATGGTCAGGTAAGCACTATACATCAAGCTATTAAAATTCTATACGATCATGTATATAAAACTCATAATCTTTTGTCGTCGTCACGAGCAGCAGTTGATTCTGTCAGAGAACTACCAGATAGTTTTGTAAAGTCTGATGCTCTTATGAGAGCTAGTCAAAATACAGCTCCTCCTCTAGATTTAATACCACCTCATCATGCATTTATTGACTTGCTGAGCAAGCATGAAGATAACCCATCAATAAATTGCCCGGAATTTGATGACAAGTATGGACCTTTATTTAGACTTATAACAGGAGTTGATGGTAAGAAACTTACAAACCCAATGACCAGAGAAACAGATTCTCTCTGGAAGCATTTAGAAGAAGAGCATGGTATTAAATTTGATTGGCCTGTAAATGGAGATAATATTGCAGGTAAAGGATTCGATATGCTTATGTCAGATCAATCTTCTCATGACAAAAATCTTCGAAAATCATTGGATACAGCCATCACACAGCTAGGGGTAGATGGCGTAAGAAGACAAGTTATTGAAGGAATTCGAGACGACCTAACAAACAAAGAGAATATATCATCAGCTGGAAGTAATATACATCATTTTCTACATGCTTTCCATGAATCAACAGGTAAGCAGGCATCTAGAGCTCTTATCCTCAAGCATATAATATCACAAAACTTATTGGGACTCGATAAGAGTATTTCACATAGAGTTATTTTTGATCAAGGACTTACTGTAACCCCACAGAATAATGAACATCTTACAAACCCAACTCATGATTGGGGGTCATAGTTAATATGCCATACGATAATTTTGAAGACCCTGAGTTATTAAGAGCAAACTTAAATGCTATAATGAGTTGTAAGGGAAGAGATGCAACCAATGGTGGTCCAGAAAGACATCAATTAGCACATCAGTTTCTCTGCCCTAGATGCTATGCTAGTTCAAGATATTTAAGATCTCTAGACGAGACTTCAATACCCACATATTTGGGTGCTGCAGGAAGTTTAAATGCACCTTCTGAAGACGATTATTTTCATCAATTAGTTGGCATTTTAACCTCTTCAGATGAATCTGCTGGTCGTACTTTCATGATTAGTGGTACTAATATTCCTTTCAATCTCAAGACGAGTGGGCATGGTAGTCATGAAGGTATGTTAATTCATGAACTCGAGGATACAGAACCCTGTCAAGAATGCAAAGAGTATGACAGACGTTTTAAAGCTGTAAAAGAAGCTTATTTAGGAACTGAGTCAAATCCTTACAACCCTCTTAATCGAATAGAGAACGAAGTTCAAAAGGTTAGTGACCACCATCACAATTATGCTGCTGAAGGCGTATTAAGACCAGAAGGTCGTAAATACTCCTACACAACTGACCTACCTGTAAGGGCAGCACATCTATACGTTCCTGCAAAGATTGCTAAAAATCAGTTAAATGGTAATAAGTGTGATCATTGTGGTAAGAGTTTGTACACTCTAGGATTATATATTGCTCATGTTCACCATGTTGACCCCCTCTACTCTGGTAAAAGAATTACCAACCTAGACGATCTTAAAGTAGTTCACCCACAATGCCACAGAGATATGCATATTGCTATGGAAGACGCAAAAGCCGTAGAAAGTGGAAATAATGAATAATTATCATTATGCCAACTCTATAACCAAGCAAGAATGGTTAGAAAAGAATCATACTGCCTGGGATCCGAATAGAGTAAATTGCCCTCCTGGACAGAAATGCTCTACTGTAGGTAATAAAAAACCTTGCTCTGAATGTTACTTTAAATCTAGAGCTAGGGGAAGATACAGAGATCGCTTCCAGAGATTTGTTAGAGAAGAAGTTGTTAGAAGATTCCCTCATATTGAGCAGGAACCATATGAAGCTAGAACAAACTTTGACGTCGATGATGAAGTAGCTAAAACTAAAGCAGATGCAGTTGCCCATGTTGATGAAAGATTGAAAGCAGGGGAAAACCCTGAAATGATCTATCAATCCGAGCCTGAAGACAGTAATAAGGGTTGGGAAGAAGGCCAGCTTGTTACTAGAGTTAAAAATATTACTAGACGTAATAAGACAGCTCGAAAAGATAAGATTGCTTATGTTAGAGCCAATAATCAGGGTCACCTCGTCTGTGAAGGTTGTGGGGAAGATATGGGACGTGATGATAGAGTTGAAGTTCATCACGAAAACCCTCTTCAATACCAGCAAAGTACCTATCAATTAGACCCCATTAACGATCTCGCAGTTTATTGTGGTAATTGCCATGGACTTGTTACAAGAGTAGAACAGGCTACTAGAACAAATGGTAGTACTGGTGTCAATCTATCTAGAAAGCAATTACGACAATTATACGCCCTATATCGTGGAAGTAAAAACGGTAGAGAGTTAGTAGGAGTAAATATGAGAAGTCTTTATCAAAATAATCCAGACACAATCAATTTTTTTAGGAGTTTATAATGGTAGATTTTGTCAACTACTATATGAAGAACGTAAGAACTGCTGCACTCAGTATTAAGAAGTTTAGAAAAGAAGTAGAAAAGAGACCAGGATGGTCTTATGCCGGTATGGGCGGGGGTAAGCACCATGTATTTAAGTATGCACCAGCAGAAAATTGTTCTGTAAGAGGTTGCTGTAATCACGGCACCCTTACAACATCTAATTCAGGCGAGGAAAACTGGCATAGACAGGCAATGCGAGACATCAAAAAGATGGAAGCAAAGCATCCAATGCCAACGGAAGAAAATGATGATAAGGAAACTAAGACATCTTCCTGGAAAGAACGTTACTTCAATAACTTGTAATATAGCTATTAGACTATATAATGGTGATGAAGGAAGTTATGGAAGATACAGCAGCTGAAAATATCATTAAGGTTGTGGCAATATTAACTGCCATACTTTCTGGACAAGAAGAAGAAGCACATCAGATGGTTATAGAGAGTGATGTTATGATTCTCTTTAGTGTCTTAACTGGTTTGCTTCTGTCTTCTATTAGTACTCTGGCCGATTTTAATAATACAACCATAGAGGAATACTTACAGCAGCTTGGTTATTCAGCTGCTCGTTCATTATAGTTATGTCTTTAGAATTACCAGATGGTGTAACATATAATAGGAGAGGCGAAGATCTTTCTGAGATCTACGTACCCTATGAAGTAGTAAATGCTTGGAATTGCGATAAGTGTAATCTGCAATTGGAAGTTACCTTATTGGGAGAGAACGGAAGATTTGAAGGAACCATAAAAAATCTAGGTTCTGAAAAGTTACTCTGGCATGGTAAGCTTCCAAAAGATGAAAATAAAGCAAAAAAGCATTTACAGGATAGCTTTAATCAACGCATTAATAAGCACAAAGGATTGCATTGATGATTAGATACTCACAACCTATCTCAAAAGACTCAAAGGCCATTACTGACCAGGATGTCAATCGAGAAGAAGAAAAACTCGAAGAACGAGAAGAACCAGTCAATTAACTCATGACTGATCCAATTACACATATCTACATTCCGGATACTCAAGCCAAGGATGGAGTCCCAGATGACCACCTCGAGTGGATTGGCCAGTATATTGTAGATCAATTCCATGATAAGCCAATTAAGGTTATTCATGCCGGTGACCATGCCGATATGCCTTCATTATCCATGTATGATTTGGGTAAAAAGGTAATGGAGGGCAGACGCTATATTAAGGATATCGAAGCTGCTAATAAAGCTTGGGATAAGTTAAATAAGCCATTAAAAGACTTTAAGTCCTTTCAGAGAGCAAATCATAGAAAACTCTGGGAACCAGAATTACATATTACCCTGGGTAATCATGAAGATAGAATTTCTAGAGCTATTAATTCTGATGCTAAATTAGATGAAGTAATCAGTCTTGAAGATTTAAACTATAAATCTCATGGTTGGAACGTTCATCCTTTTCTTGATGTACTCTGGCTTGATGGTGTAGCCTATGCTCATTATTTCTACAATCCAATGACAGGAAAACCCTATGGTGGACAGAATATCGAGACAAGACTTAAGAACATTGGACATTCTTTCACGATGGGCCATCAACAGACACTCATGTATGGTCTACGATTCGTGGCCGATAAGAGTCAACACGGACTCGTTGCAGGGTCTTGTTACCTTCACGACGAAGACTATAAGGGTCCACAAGGAAACGCCCACTGGCGAGGGATTATTGTAAAGCATCAGGTTCAGGATGGTAGCTATGATCCGATGTTTGTCAGATTGGACTACCTCTGTAGGAGATATGAAAATATGCCTTTGGAGAAGTTCATGAAGAAGAAATATCCCAACCTGTAAAAGTTGGGTAATCCCAACCAAGTGGTATGAGAAAGTCCTTCCGAGTTAGATTAAACAATAGCGTCTCTGACTATAACAAAGATTACGCAATTGCTAATCTAGCTCATAGATTTTCTGGTTATGACCCCCAATTTACAGAGACAGAGTCTGGTTTCCTTACTTTTGCTGTAAATACTGATGAGCATCTTACAAATGATGTAATCAGAGAAAAGCTTATTCATTCTAGTTTTGTTGACTCAGTAAGTAGTGGTGACTCAAAAAAGAGAGTTGTTAAAGTCCCTCAATTGAGAGAGGCTCATAGGTCTTACCCTGAACCTACAGATGAAGAATCAGCATTAAGACATCTTAAAAACGATCATAAAAGACTTTTTTTAGATAGACCAGAGGATTCCGTTCAAAGACTTTCTGATGATGCTAAAGAAATTGCTAGTTGGGTCGACGAAACAGATTCACATTTAACTAAAGCTGACGCTGAAGAAATTAAAACTAAGTTTGACCCACAAAGACCCTATCAATCTTTTCATAATATTCTACATATCTTTCCTGATTATAGAATTGACTATGGACTTCCACAAGAAGCTAGACATGATCATCCAAGTGCGGACTTAAACCCTGAAGTTGAACCACAAACTTTTAATTATGGTCTCTTCCCTACTGATGAACAAGAATATCAACACTTCCAGAGAGAAGCCCATGGATCAAAAACTATTCCTGCTCCATGGGACGATAAATCGATAATTAGACATCTTTTACACCAACATAATTGGGATGGTTTTATTGGTGACTATTTTCAAGATCAAGAAAATGGTGGCTTTATGGGTTGGGAAAATTTCAGAGAGATTTTTGGAGACATGACTCCTTTACAAGCTCACCATTCCAGCCTACATGAGTGGATAAAGGGCGGAGGATACGATGAAATTCAACAACACGATCATGACTGGGACGGTGGGCCTAACGATGTTAAAACCGCTAAAAAGTTTAAAGAGTATAAAGACACACTAGACCATGCAGGTATTTTAGTCAAGGCAAAAGATACCGGTAGAGTATTGCTTATCCAAAAAGGTCCAGAAGACAAGCATGGCGAAAATAAAGGTTTATTTGAACTACCCGGTGGCCACATCGAAGAAGGCGAAGATGCTTTAGAGACTGCTATTCGTGAATGGGAAGAAGAAGTAGGTAGAAAGCTTCCTAAGGGGAAGATAAAGGGTCATTGGACTCAAGACACAAATGGTAAGACCTACCACACCTTCCTCTACCAGATTAAAAAGGAAAGCTTAATTGATCTTAACCCTACTAAAAAGCAGGAAGATCTAGAAAATCCAGACAATAAATCTAGAAAGCCAATGGATATTGCTGCCTGGTTTATGCCAAAGAATCTGGAAAAGAAGAAATATATTCGTAAAACTGTTGATAGTCTCAACTGGAAGAAGATTAGAGAAGCTCATCTAGTCTACCCTTCTATTGGTGAGGGTGAAACAGATAAACTAGTATCTCACTTAATTCAAACCCATAACTATAGAGATCGTGATGACTTAGAAGATAGATATGAGTTTCACCTATCTGTCTATCCATTCCAGTCAATAAATGACCCAATTCCATCTTTTAATGAATTTATATCTGATATTCACGATCAAGAACATGATAGTAATGGCTTAAGACATAAACATGCTAGTTTAGAAGATGATGGTAGAGTTTTTCCTCGACCTGTTACATTTACAGACGAGGAGATAGAGAACTTAAAGCGTCATATGATGCATGATCATGGAGTTAAGGACGTATCATTTCCAATCAATTATGTAGAACCTTTAAATGGTGAACCCTTTTGGTATGCAAACACTCGAGATTCTACAGTTAAGGGTGACAGCTACGATACTGTAACATATAAATTACATCTCTCACTATTACAACAACACATGCTTAGACATGACCCTAAGGCACCCTACAAAAATCTAAGAAAACATAAGCATGCTCATGTAGATTTACCATCAGCTCCAAATGATTTAGATAGTATTATTAGACATTTGACATTCCAACATGGTTTTCATGGTGAAAGTTTTCTTGTTCAACCAGGCGTTAGCCTTCATGGATGGCAAGAATTTATTTATGATAATGGACATGAGTATGGCATAGATTTACCTGAAGATGATGATGAAGCATTTAAAGCTGTACAAAACCCGGAATTTTTAGCTAATACTCTCTCTCAGTTCCATCAACATGCTCATGATAGAATAGAGAGTGGTGGGAATCACCCCTACCACCCAATTACCGTCAATCATAAGCACGCTAGCTCAGAAGATAATGATAGAGTTCTGCCCCAAGAAACGTCTGGTCATAAGATTAGAAAACACCTAATGTATGAACATGGATTAAATAACGATACTTTCTTTGATAACGTTGAGGGGCCCTTTCTTGATCATATCCAGATGAAAGAAAATCTCAATGAAGGTATGGACCCAGATGATGATGATTTTTATGATCATTATGGTGATGAGTGTAATAGTTTCTACTATATGCCTAGAGAAAACTTCTATGAGCATCCAAAATTCGTAAAATGGATGAAAGATTACCATGACAGAATTAATGGAAATAGACACTATTTGAGAGACCCAAATCAACCACATAGACATGCTAGTCAAACTGATTTTGCCCATGGTAAGGGTATCAATGGAACTCCTTTAACAGATACAGCAAGTAACAATCCCTTTACTACGGAACAGGGTAAGAGTGGGGTCACTTCTGATCTAGGCATTCAAGAGACTCAGGACCCACAGTATATTATTGGTCAGAGTGAAATTACAGATCCACAAAGAGATAGAAGACTATCTCATGCAAATAATGAATCTATATTTCCTACACCAGAGTTTATGACTCGAGAAAATCTTAGAAGGCATTTACAACATGACCATGGGATGGATGGCCAAGCTGTCGATCAAGTTGCTGATGTATTAAATGATTGGGCAAATGACTCTATGAGATCTAATGAGCCAGAAGCAGAGCAACTTTTTAGGTCATACAAAAAAGATTTACACGAATCCCAGGAAGAGTTTGCTCATAGAGTAGTTCATGAAGTACGAGGCGGTGAATGGGACGTGGATATGATTAGAGGCAATGTTAATCACAGACATGGGTCTTTGAATTGGGAAGATCGTTATTCTAATAAAAAAGAGCAAGAAGTCGATAAGGATGGATTACCAGTCGAAGAGCTTCCAGAAGGTAGAAGATTAACCGATCTCTGGGGTGGTATTGGTGGTATGGGTACATCTAATGATAAGTCAGGGAATAGCTAATGAGTAACTTTTTTACCTCTCCCCCGGAGAGATCTGATGATATTAAGCTGCATGATGATGAAGGATTTTTAAAGAACCCTCTTACAGGCGGTAATGAATGGTTCCATGCATCAGATAGTGCTGGTACTATCTTTACTAATAAGTTCCTTGAAACAAGTTCTAGACCTTTCCTGGGAACCTACCATACTGCTGACCCTTCTGAAACATTAGATAAAATATATGTCCACGCAAACAGAATCAAAATGAAAAATCCATTAGTCTTGGCCAATCACCACGACGATAATGATACTGATATGGATGATACAACTCAAAGATTTAGTAGAGGGCAGTTTTTGACAGTTGGTCAATTAGTTAGACACTATGCTAAAAAATATGGTGCATCTGTACTACCAAAATATGGTGATCCAAATGACCCAGATGCTGAAAGAATTTTTTACGAAGGTCAAAGACAACGTAATGAAACCAAAAGAAAAGAATACGAAGAGAAAGTTCGTAAATTACAGGAGGGTAGAAGTGATGACCCTTGGGCAATTGTAGACGAAGAAGATCCTTCAGCAAATTATCTCCCACCAGAACCAACTTATGAAAGGAAGCAATTCTCTAGGGACTATCTAGCTAATTTTACTCAGCATGAAAGACTTCATGTTGTCAGAGAGGGTTTAAAGAGAGATGGTTACGATGGAGCTATTTTCCACTATACAAGTAATCAAAACCCTACCATTTTTGTTATTGACCCAGAAAGACAGATTGTCCCCCAAAGAGTAGAGACAGTATCCAACCATACGGAAAAGTCTAAACTTGTACCTGTTACACCACTAGAAAATGGTCTTGCACCCTATATCAGAAGAAATGACCTCTTTGAAGCTGAAAAAGCTAGAGGTGCAGAAAGTAGAGCATCATGAAAGATCTTGGCGAATTCCTAAGATTAGCTGAAATTGAGAATAATGGAGAGATGGGTGTTGGTATTGCCTTTATGGGAGGTCAGGGTACTCCAGCTACCCCAGATGAGGGTACTAGTAATATTACAGATGTAACAAAGAGTCCAGGTGGGCCTAGTATTGTTCCTAAAGCAACTGAATCTAGAGGAACTAGAGGCCCTGGTGGTCCACAAGACAACACTACCAATAACAACCCTAATTTTAAGCAAAACCCCAACTCTGCTGGTGGACATGGAAAGATTACCACTCAAGATATTCCAGTTAGTAATCAGGGTCAAGAAATTCTCCCAGCATTAAATTCTTGGTACACTAGTAGTGTACACCACCATTTTGGCATTAACGACGATTATGAGGATACAGATGACAGCAGCTATGACCTGTAAGCATTACCCGGTTGGACAGGCAGTTACCGATTTTCAACCCGGTGACTTTATTGTAGTAGAGACTAATGGTTTTGCTGCTAAAACAATTAGGTTTGGGCAGTGGTTAAGATACCACGGTAAGAGAAAGATCTATGCTAAGTATAACCATGCAGCATTAATTGTTGATGTAGATGGCGGTCTTATTGAGGCAAAGCCTACAAATGTAAGTAGAGGCCACCTTTCAGATTACGTAAACGATAATGTTTACGTTGTTCATACTAACTTTAATGAGCAGAGTAGAGAACAGGCTATTGCAGCTGCTGAAAGTTATCTCAATGATGGCTATGGTTGGTTTACTATTTTATCTATTATGGTAGAGCTCATTACAGGCATTAAGATACAATTGTCTTACAATAGATCAATCATATGTTCTGCATTGGTAAGTATGTCACTCTGGGCAGGGGGAATTATTTTTAACTCTAACCCATTACAGATGATGCCAGCTGATTTAGGCGCTGCTTTTAAAATTACACCCAAAGAGTAATATGAACTGGAATCAACGATATGCAGCTTCATTTGACTCCATTGAACAACAAAAAGCTATTTGGGCTGCTTTATCGGAAAAGTATAGAAATAATCCTAATTTAATTCCACATGGAACCCTCACAGGATATACGGCAGGAGCTTGTCGATGTAAAGACTGTAGAAAAGCTGGATTAGAATATGAAAGAGAATATAGAATTAGATCTCGACAAGAATTAGAAGATAATCCCGACGACCCAAGACATGGTGCATATGTTGGGGCAAGAGTTGGTTGTCCTTGTGATAAATGTAGAGCTTTTGCAAAAGAAATGAGAGATAATTATATACCTGGTTATAGAGAGAAAATTTTCTCTGACCTATCTAACCCTTTACATGGGACTATGACAGGAGTTTCACTGGGTTGTAATTGCGGAGCTTGTAAAGAAGTAGAAAAAATTTATTTGCAGAATTATTTATCTAAAACTTTAAATGAATTAAAAATTAATTCCAACGACCCTAGGCATGGAACTAGCACAGGGGTACACGCAAAATGTCCATGTGAAAAATGTAGAAATTATTCAAAGTCTATAGCTGATCGTACAAAACAAAAATTATTAGAACAACTTAAAAAAGACCCCGATGACCCTAGACATGGAACAAGATTTGGTTATAATTCTGGATGTAGATGTGTTCTCTGTACAAAAGCTAATACAGACGCTGCTAGAGAACGTCGTAAAAATAAGGATAAGGTAAAGTAATATGAATTGGAATCAACGATATGCTCACGATGCCGCTCATTTAGACTGGTTGGACAGTAGAGGCTTTTATACCCCTTGGCATCAACACGTACACTTAGAACCACAAGATGGTATTAAGACTATACCCGAAATTGATGATATAGAAGAGTTAAAAAGACATTTAATTCACACCCATGGCTTTTCAGGAAGTTTCTGGCCTGACGAATTTCCTACTCACCCAAGAGTACGTGAGCGAGGAGGTCCCAAAACATTTACACTACCCTCCAATAAATGGTTAGAATATCTTCATTCTATAGCACACGGCCAAGAGGTAGAAGATGCAACTCTCCCACCCTATGAACCAGAAACTCATCGACACTACCCAACTACGGTGATACAAGACAGTGATTATTAATATGAATTGGAATCAAAGATACTCTAAAATCTGTCATGTATGTCAGCCTAATACAAAAATTGCAAAAGAATGGCAATCTGGTGATCAATATATAACAGGGTTACCAAGACCAAGTATGTCAACTGGTGAAACTACTACACATAAAGATATAAAAGAAAATTGGCCAGGCAAACATATGGTACACCAAAGAGTTCCAGTACCATATGGGCACTACCCGGAAGCAGATCTTCCTACTCCATTTAATGCTCCAGACTTATTAACCCCGGAAGAAGACCATATTTGTGAATGGTGTGGCGTTAAATTTAAAGACCCAGATGAAACTGTTGCTTTGTGGAAAAGTCAGATTGGCAATCCGGGTGGCTGGCCAATGCATTTAAAATGTATGAGCCAACATAGAACTTTTTGTACAGGTGCTAGAATTGCCCCAGAGAGTGATTTTGAGACGGGCCCCTATTCTATTTTAAGATCTAAAGCAGAAGGTGGACAATGAATTGTTCTCAACGCTATGCATCTAGTAAAAGAGCTAGTCTATTAACTCGTGCTATTTCTGCCCTACAATCGGGTAAGGTTACATCTACCTAGTCAATTCTAAGAATTTTTAGTTTGCATTTGATTTAAGATTATTAGGAAAATATACTAGAAATATGAGAAGAGTCATTGCAACCATTGCTTTCGAGCCTACTAATTCACAGTCACAAGAATTAGCTGAAACAGAAATTAAAGAATCCTTTCAACAGATTACGGCCAGTTTAAGAAACCAGGTCAATAATGTTGTAGGTAGTATTAAGTTCGAAGACGTAGAGAATTTATAATCCTTTAGCCCTTGTAGCTCAGTGGCAGAGCATCTGTTTTGTAATCAGAGGGTCGGGGGTTCAAATCCCTCCGGGGGCACCATGGTGGATGTAGTTCAGTGGTAGAACCCCTGGTTGTGGTCCAGGTTGTCGCGGGTTCGAATCCCGTCATTCACCCCAAGGCCTTGTAGCTCAGTTGGTTAGAGCGCTACCCTGGTCCCATAGCTCAACTGGTCAGAGCGCCACCCTGTCACGGTGGAGGTTGGGGATTCGAGCTCCCCTGGGATCGCTAATAATGTATTATAAAATTGAACTAATAATAGTTAATATATGAAAGGACTATTATGGGTTCAAAATCTATAGATTGGGTTTGTGAATATAGAAATTGTGATATTGTATTTAAAAGATATCCAAGTTACGTAAAGCAAGGTATTAAAAGATTTTGTTGTCAGTCACACGCTAATTTAGAACAATTCCAAAAAGAGGGTAGTCGAAATAGAAAAATACCGACTTATTCTTGTAAATGGTGTAAGATAGAAACTACAAATTGGACACAGTCTTGTAATAGTTGTAAAAGAGTAGAAACAAGAGTAAATGAGATTAGAAAAAAATCTCAAAAACTTGATAACTTTACTCCTTTAGATTATTATAACTTGTTAGAAAAACAAAATAATAAATGTGGTATTTGCAAAGAAGAATGTGTAATTAATAAAAATTTTACTATTGATCATGATCATATAACAGGTAAAATCCGAGGATTACTTTGCAACAGATGTAATTACTACCTTGGTTGGTTTGAGAACAAACAAGAAGGTATAGAAGAATATTTAGGTCTAGACGGTAGATGTCGTGGGTTCAAGTCCCATCAAGGTCGCTAAAGGAGATCGTATGAAAATATTAATACTTTTATGTTATTATAACCGTCCTAAAATGGTACAGTTGGCTTTAAACTCTGTAAAGACTCAATCTTATCAAAATTGGGAATTAGCAATTGTTGATGATTCTCCGCAAAACCCTATTGTACTAGACGATGAACTGTCTAACGACGATAGAGTCAAAATCTACAATACTAATGACACCGATGAACAAAAGTATAATCAAGGTGGTAGTAGATTTGCAGAGTATTGGAATCAAGCAATTAATGAGTCTGATGCTGATATTGTTCTTATGCTCTGTGATGATGATGCACTCTATCCAGAATATTTAGAAAAATTAAATCAATTTTATATAGACAACCCAGCTGTGGTCTATTCCTACAGTCATGTTTCTGTTTTTAATTCTCTTAGTTACCCTAGGCTGGATGAGATTGAAACAAACTTAAATCATCCACTTAATGAACATACTGAACCTATAAACCCAACAAATGTAGTTGATGCAAGTCAAGTTTCTTGGAAAAGAATTCCA
>Ga0208109_1000225_pt1 | contig 20156 bp, 6 predicted proteins | sample CryBogCBH18Jul08_FD_184594 | JGI IMG/M metagenome (GOLD analysis project Ga0208109, IMG submission 184594) | Freshwater microbial communities from Crystal Bog, Wisconsin, USA - CBH18Jul08 (SPAdes) (version 2) | ecosystem: Environmental > Aquatic > Freshwater > Lake | place: Crystal Bog...
ACCTGCAGCATTAACAGTTGCCACATCATAAACAACTGAGCTACCACTTGGTATGTAGACATTGGCCACGTTATTGAGAGTTGGAATGGCTCCACCAGCCCAGTTAGATTGGATTGACCACTTGCCACCCGCAGTACCCACATAACTTACTGAGGCAAGCTGTGTAATCGTACCGATATTTGCACTATATGTATTAGCTGAGAGCACGTAATTGCCACCATCGGTACCTGACAAGGCTAGACTAATATCAATTGTTTTTGAAGTACCTACATTAGGATTGTCAAATGTACCTGAACCAATGATGTTCACCAGATCTTTAGTAGCACCAGTGCCTAATACACTAGAAAGAGTCGGGTCTACATTGACGACTAATCCACCAATATTAATATTGCCGTCATAGATCTTGCTCACGCCTGAAATACCAAGTTGATTTGGGTGGAGCGAGTAAGGGATTACGGTATTTGAACCAACCACCATCAAGGATTTAAAGTTATTGCCTGTAACCAAGCTATTAATAGCGGTCAAGTTATATCCGCCCACATTAGTATTACCAGAGGTGCTATTCACTGCACCAACTAGTGCCAGATTAAAGTTGGCTGTGCCGCCAACACCATCCACCACATTGATGGCTGAACCAGAAATACTTGGCACCAAATCCACAATGGTGCTGTTATCGGAAGCTAAGTACTGAGCGCTAGCAGCGTATACAGGATCTGATCCATAAGTTCTGCTAGAAGGGGTAACGCGTACTAATAATGCATTGGCAGGCACAATAATATAGTCGCCATTGACGTATCTAGTATTGTAGTTAGAGGCAGATAACCCACTTACCTGTAATACGCCTGAGTAGGAACCAGCTGCATTTACCCCAGCATTAGTTCGTATTACCGACGGTGTACCGGTCAACACGGATTGGTTTTCACCGTTTACAAATCCGTTATAGGTGACCCCCATGTAATTACCAGAACATGCCACCCCTACTCCGCAGTTATTCGCATAAGCAAATTCATCGCTTTGAGTAATAAATTTGGCATCATTAGCCGCAGTAATAATGAGAATTGCTGGATTCACCCTCGCGGCATTAGTGGTACTAGTGTTCGGTGTGGAATTATAGTTAGTAGTGATGTAATAGTTTTTCATCACAGCAGTGCCTGATACACCTGTAATGGAGGTGACATAGTTAGTGCCATTTGCAGAAACACCTGCATAGGCTAAGTTAGCACTCAAAATAGAATTAATGTTTTCGCCATCAATGAGTCCTGTGACGACAAAAGAGCTAGGTGTCACATTTCTAGTGCCAGAGTAAGTTCCAACTAGCTCAATACCTATTGGCGCTGGTGAAATTACAAAGTTGGCGTTAGTAACAACCGGCGTGTTGTAGTTAGCCAATACTGCCCCACTGGCTACTAAGCTAGAGGTATAGGTGCCTGCATCAACTCCACTCGCTTGGCCTGTCACTGTAATCGCGCTTGCATCAGTTCCTAAGGCAGTAGTTGTGTAGGTGCCTGTATAGGCGCTGCCTTTGTAAGGATTGCCCGTGAGGCTTTCAACTGCAGTAATGGTGAGGTTGGCCTTGGCAACAGTATTGTTTGCACCGACATAAGAGAAGCTGTAGTTATTAGCATTACCAATCGAGAGGACTGCCGCACTAGGGGTTGAAGTAAAGCTACCCGCTTGCGCTACTCCGGTCACTGGATTACCTAAGATACTCGCCGTTTGTGTCACAGACCCAATCGCATCAGATCCTACTAGAGTAGGACGGGGGTAACCCGCATTAGCCATCAAAGTGGCATAACTGCTGACCCCATCATAAGTGGTGGCGCTGAGCGTGTTGGCGATGGTGACTGGCTTAGGACTAATCACTACATCAGCATTACTAACTGTGGGTGTGTTGTAGTTAGCCAATACTGCCCCACTGGCTACTAAGCTAGAGGTATAGGTGCCTGCATCAACTCCACTCGCTTGGCCTGTCACTGTAATCGCGCTTGCATCAGTTCCTAAGGCAGTAGTTGTGTAGGTGCCTGTATAGGCGCTGCCTTTGTAAGGATTGCCCGTGAGGCTTTCAACTGCAGTAATGGTGAGGTTGGCCTTGGCAACAGTATTGTTTGCACCGACATAAGAGAAGCTGTAGTTATTAGCATTACCAATCGAGAGGACTGCCGCACTAGGGGTTGAAGTAAAGCTACCCGCTTGCGCTACTCCGGTCACTGGATTACCTAAGATACTCGCCGTTTGTGTCACAGACCCAATCGCATCAGATCCTACTAGAGTAGGACGGGGGTAACCCGCATTAGCCATCAAAGTGGCATAACTGCTGACCCCATCATAAGTAGTAGAGCTTGGATTATTAGTTAGAATGATCGCTTTAGGGGTAATAGTTAAATAAGTTATCTGATTTCCGTAATTAACTGTATACCCTGTCGCGTTCACATTTCCTAGACTCACCGAATAGGTACCGTCGATTCGATGGTCGCCACCGCCCACATTTGCAGTTGCTACAAAGCCATCTGAAATTATGTTGACGGAAGTGATGGCGCCTGTTCCTGAATTGGTAAAGACATTGTGATAACTTGCAGGATCAGTATTAGTGCTCACGGTGTAGAGTGAAGACCAATTACTTGCATCGATCGTGTTGCCATACACTTTTATTGGGGCGTTATTTAAGCCAATAGTCAGACTTAGGAGATCTTTGAATACATATCTATTCCCAGTACTAACATCTGCTGGAAGTAATGTACTAAAAGTACTGCCCCATAAGGCATCGTTTTCGCTCGCTAAGTAAGAATCAACGCCAAAGGTATTTCCAGTTGGTGAATTGCTATACACAATCCAACGTGAGCCAACACCATTGGCATTTAATACATTAGAACCAGCAAGATTAATAAAGTTTCGAATTGCAGATAATACTATTTGGCTAGCTTTGGCACTAGTGGTTATAGATACTCCTGATTGCAGGTTAATATCACTACCGCTGAGGATGAGTACAGAGCTTAATGGCGTAGAAGATCCAATCGCACCAGCGATGGTAGTTGTGCCTGTATCGTTAATTACTAATGTGTAATTTCCATCCATCGTATTGTTAAGATGAATTTCATTACCAGTTAAGCTGGTATTACCTACTAGAGTTATTGGGCCGTTATAAGTTTGTGAGCCACCGGTAGTAATCGTATTTACTATAGAAGTTGGTCCGTTCAGTATAAGATTTGATGCTCCGATACTGTTAGTTATAGAACTACTAGCCCCCATTACTAATGAATTCAGTGATACTGAACTAGCCTGCAGATCTAAAACGCCATACAAATTAACAGCTGATGAATTTGCTATTGAGCCGTTACCTGAGAGCGCTAAAGTGGCGCCCCCATTAATAGTAGTAGTACCGGAATAGGCATTAGCAGCCGTTAAGGTGGTAACGCCGCCCACTCCAGCAACAGTGAAATTGGTATTTCCAGTAATAGACCCGTTAACGCTATTTGCTGCGTTAGTTGAATTAATAGTAAGCGAAGCTAAGTTCGTGATAGCGCCGCCAAGAGTCACCTTGCCTGCGCCAGAGTTAATGGTGAGTGCTGCAGTTGTACCTATGATGCCATCTGTCCCAAAAATGACAACGCCAGAACCACCAGCGCCCCCGGAGGTATTTCCAGCGCCGCCACCGCCGCCGCCTCCAGTATTAGACATACCGTTAGACGCAATCAACTGGGCGCCACCTCTTCCACCACCGCCAAGACCGCCTTCACCATACCAAGCGCCTTCAGAGCCACCGGCTCCACCGCCCGCGAGATAATATCTTGCATTGACTAGTTGGCCAATGTTTGAGCCAACAATTGGATTAATCAGTCCAGCTCCGCCATTACCTGCATATCCCGTATTTAAACCAGCATCAATACCGGCACTTCCCGCACCACCACCACCGCCGCCAATACCGCCCATAGCATTTCTGGTAAATGGACTTTGTGCACCAATACCGCCAGCGTTTCCTTGTGCAGGATTTGCAGAGACAGCACCTGGACTAGTGCCTGGGAAACCATTATCGATACGACCGCCACCACCAGATCCACCAGTATTAGGCAAGGAGTCGTATGAAGAACCGCCGCCGCCGCCAAGAGCAATTAAAGAACCTGCGGTCCAGATAACTGAAGAATTTGTTCCATTTCCGCCTGTTCGAGATGTAGCTACCCCACCATTTCCAACTGATATGGCATAGGTAATGCCAGACCTGAAGCTGAAGTTAGATTGGTACAGTAGCCCCCCAGCACCGCCGCCGCCGTCCCCATATGTAGTACCACCTGCACCACCACCAGCAACCAAGAGCATTTGTGCGCTTGATGATAAATTAGGTACCCAGGTATATGCAGGATCATTCCATTGCAAACTTCCAGTAGTTAAAGATATTGGGGTTCCTGTTGCACTACCATCAACAAAAGTAGATCCTCCATTAGTGCTGTATAAATAATTACCACCACCCAATAACTCAAGAAGAAAGAGTTCCTGAGCTGCACTGCGAGAAATATCCCCAGCAATGCTGACACTTCCTGCACCACCATTTGCATTGGAATACAAATTAATATTGTCAGCTGTTAGGATTAAGTTGCCGCCATAGGTTTGATTACCATGGGTATTCACATCTCCACCAAGCGTGGTATTACCGCTAATTGTTAAGGCATTCAGCGGATTAGTAGAGCCAACTGAACCAGAAAAAATAGTGTCATATGAATTATTAACAATAGTTAAGCTATAAGGAGTGGAGCTGATGCTGTCAACTGTTGAATTAAAGTAAATATTTCCTGCACTTGCAGTAAAAATTGCGTCTGCACCGAGCGTTACTGCGCCACCATATAACTGGTCTCCTACTGTTTTTATGCTACCCCCATTCAAATGAATGCTAAGCGATGCAACACTCAATGAAGCAAGCGGTGTAGAGAGACCAACCACTCCAACAAGAGTAGTAGAACCGGAGTCATTGATAGTCAGCGCACTTGAGCCGTCTATAGAACCATTCAAGGTAATCATGTTGCCAGATAGAGTAAGGCTGTTTGGAATTAATACAATTGAATTACTGTAGGTCTGCGATCCTGATGTAGTGATATCTGTAGTTAAGCTAATTGGACCAACTACAGATAAGTTAGAGGAAAGAGTTAACCCAGGAGCGAACCCCAGCATCCCGTGATCAGAAGAAATAGTTCCTGCCCCTCCTATTGCATTTGCATGGCCCAAAATCAACTGTGAGCCATTCGCAATTGAAAATTGGCCTGCAAAGGCTGGACTATTGCCAGAAATAGTTAATGGTGCAGTTCCGGACTGGGAAAAAACTCCGCTACCGGTCAGTGTATTGCTAAGGTTAAATGGATCAGACTTAAGTAGAGATACCACGCCATTATTTTGGATGGTGCTGCCAATTGTTCCTACGTCATAGATAACAGACTTGCCAACAGGAATAATTGCTGTGGCTACATTATTGAATGAAGGAACTGCGCCACCTGCCCAATTTGAAGCATTGGACCAACTCCCACCTACATTACCGGTATATACCACTGAACTTAATTGAGTGATTGTGTAAGCTACTGCATTACCTACTGCGTAGTTGTAATTGGTGGAAGTTAGGCCGCTATCGTAAGTGACGTTATAAGTACCGCCGGCATTACTGGTGTTAGTAGGCATGCCACTAAAGGTTGCAGTGCCTGATGGTGCAGAGCTGATAATGGCTGTGCCTGAGCCATTAGCATTAGGCGCAAAGTAATACGTTGGAGTTCCTGGTGTAGTGCCATAAGTACTCGCTTGATTAGCATTAATCAATACATAAGCGGTTGCTTTATTCACCCCATAAGCTACTGCATTACCTACTGCGTAGTTGTAATTGGTGGAAGTTAGGCCGCTATCGTAAGTGACGTTATAAGTACCGCCGGCATTACTGGTGTTAGTAGGCATGCCACTAAAGGTTGCAGTGCCTGATGGTGCAGAGCTGATAATGGCTGTGCCTGAGCCATTAGCATTAGGCGCAAAGTAATACGTTGGAGTTCCTGGTGTAGTGCCATAAGTACTCGCTTGATTAGCATTAATCAATACATAAGCGGTTGCTTTTCTAATAACTAGGTCACCAGCGTCATAAAAAATTGAATACTTATTGTTGGTAGATTTGCTGGGGCCACTAATCAAAATAATATTAGAGTACGTTCCAGCGTTGATAGCTCCGGCAATACGCGCTGGATCGTATGTAAGCACTGGGGCACTAGAGAGCAAACTCAATACCGATATGCCATCACATGTATAAATATTTCCATATCTGCTACTACTTACCCCATTACCAGTGATCGTATAGGCAGACTGGGATATTGTTGGTAAAGATTGACCATAAGTCATAGTTACATCATTGGCAGTGATAGTGATTGTGGAGTTAGATTTAAAGTTGTAATGGTTATGCCCATCACCAAAACGATCACTATTTGATCCACCCCAGTTAGCGTTCCATCCGCTATTGAGTCCACCAAAGTAATCATTATCTGGGTTATCGCTGTAAACAGACCAATTAGCACCACTGTATGGCCTTACAGAATCTGAGCCCCCATTATTGATAAATCTATTCTCTGTATTGAGATAGATATTGCCGCCAGATCTAGATGTGCTGACATAAGCACCTGAGTCAACATATAAATCACCTTGGGATGAATACAGACTTACAGAGTTAAAGCTATCAATCCCTTGATAGGATTTACCCTTCCAGCTGACTATTCCAACGTGGATGTCCGACTGAGTATTTAAATTCACAGAATATGTGCCGCTACCTGCAACCATTCCAAATTGATTACCTGAGTTAGTTAACTCAAAATCGGCATAGCCATACATTAGGAGTGATTTGGCTGAAAATGGGCCTCTCTGAGTGACGGTGGCATAACTGTTATTTGAATAGCTATAGTTATAGTTATTATCGCTGAACCAGCTATAGTCTATAGGGTCTAATGTCAGTGTATTAATGGCTTCTCCACCACCCATAGACTGGTTACCAGCGCCAGAGTTCGTGGTGAAGTTAAATCCATTACCGTAGATATAGCCAACGGTCAACATTGCATCACTGGTATTGAGAGTGACATCACCAGCCAGAGTAACCGATCCTGTATAGGTTTGTGTACCGCTAGTAGTAATAGCGCCAATTAAGGTGCTGGTACCCTTCACTTGAATACTAGAATTACCAGTACTATTTGTGATCCCAGCACTATTGCCCTGCATGATTAAACTTTGCAATGTAAGTGAGGTTTGTAAATCCAAGGTAGCGTTATTCAAATACAGAGTGCTATTGACATTACCCAGTGTTCCGCCACTAGCTAGAACTAGAGTCCCACCATTAACAGTGGTATCTCCACCGTAGGTATTGGTTCCTGATAGAGTAACCGTACCACTCTGCCCTGCACCATTGATCACTAATGATTTAGTTGCAGATCCATCTGCAATGACACCGTCATATGTCAAATTAGCACCAGCAGAGGCAGCAAGGCCTCCGTTTGAAGAACTAAGAGTGATATTACGATTAGAGTTGAGAGTAAGGCTATTGCTCGCCTCTAAAGTTCCACCAGCCAATCCAATAGTTCCAGCTGTCAGGTGAAAAAAGCTTCCAGATGTAGAGCCAAGTGCACCATCGCTAGAGATCACTAAAGTACCGGCATATATGGTGGTATCTCCGCCGAATGTATTTGCACCCGTTAACTTAACCGTGCCAGCTTGACCCAGTTCATTTATTTTGAGATTGTTTGTAGAGCTGCCATCAGTGATGACGCCACCATAAGTCAGCGTCGCTCCACTGGCTGCTGCTAACCCACCATCTGAAGATCCTAAAGTGATGCCCCGATAAGAACTTAATGTCAATGTTTGAGTTGCTTCTATTAATCCGCCATTCAAAGTAATGGCGGAAGCATTAAAGCTAGAAATACTACCCAACTGATTGTCTGCTGAAATACGAAGGACACCGCCGTTGATTGTGACTGAACCTCTAAAAGTATTGGCGGCAGTCAGCACCAGAACACCTGTGTTATCGGCGCTATTCACCACCAACCCTACCGAACTACTTGTACCGGCCAAGCTGACAGCTGAGCTAAGCGTCGCTATTGCTGAGTTGGTCATGGCAACGTTGTAACTATTGCTAGCAGTGATCGTTGCGCTACCACCCGTACTGATGACGCTAGAGCTTGTGTCGCCTGATAAGGTTAAGCTACCGATGGCAAGGCTCAAGTGATTGAGATCTAAAGTACCACCACTTACCACAATGCTATTGGTCGATTTCATTGCGCTAGTAACACCTAAGATCAAGGTGCCAGTATTTACGGTGGTAGTACCAGTGTAGGTATTGGCCGCTCCCAATACCAAAGTACCAGCACCCTCTTTAATCAGACCTGCTGAACCCGTAAAGCCAAGAGCACTGGTTAAGGTTAAGACACTATTGCTGTTAGATACATCAATCGTTGAAGTGCTTGCTAAGGTAATCACTTTATTAGTGCTTATAGTGGCACCGGTATATTGCAAGCTGCCACCACTTAATGTGATTGGCGAGCTTATGGTCGCGATGCTTAAGGTGCCAGCAGTCACTGTGGTGGTGCCAGTGTAGGTATTGGTGCCAGACAGGGTTAAGGTGCCAGTGCCTACTTTAGTTAGGCCAATGGTTTTAAAACCAGTGCCTGTGCCATCTTTTAAGGTTCCGCCAAAGGTCGTGCTGGTGTTATCGGTGCTCACACTCAGTACGGAGTTGGTCACAGTGGAGCTATTGGTGATGATGCCGTTACCACTGCTAGCAGCAATCGAGCCAGCAGTTTCGGAGAAGCCATTCATATCCAAGGTAGCGGTTGGACTCGTGAACAAGATCTCTGAGTTATTCGATAAGCCGGTAGTACTACCCAGTTTGAGAGTGCCTGCGCTAATCGTAGTTAGCCCACTAAAGCTATTGTTACCAGACAGGGTTAAGGCGCCAGTACCACTCTTGGTGAGGGCAATTGTTTTAGAACCATCTTGGAGATTGCCGCTAAAGGTCAGGTCGCTATTGCTAGCAACCGACAAGGTCACATTGCTAGCGCCGTTATTGGTGATGATGCCGTAACCAGCGCCACTACTGGTGATTGATGCCAGCGAGATGGCATAGCCACCTAGATCTAATGTCGCATTGGTACTACCAAAGACGATGGCACCAGTAATGGCATTAGCACTACCTAACTGTAAGCTGCCATTGGTGATGGTGGTAGTACCAGTGTAGGTATTGGTGCCAGAGAGGATCAAGGGATTAGAGCTACTACTATTGACCACCAAGCCTACTGAGCTACTTGTACCGGCCAAGCTGACAGCTGAGCTAAGCGTCGCTATTGCTGAGTTGGTCATGGCAACGTTGTAACTATTGCTAGCAGTGATCGTTGCGCTACCACCCGTACTGATGACGCTAGAGCTTGTGTCGCCTGATAAGGTTAAGCTACCGATGGCAAGGCTCAAGTGATTGAGATCTAAAGTACCACCACTTACCACAATGCTATTGGTCGATTTCATTGCGCTAGTAACACCTAAGATCAAGGTGCCAGTATTTACGGTGGTAGTACCAGTGTAGGTATTGGCCGCTCCCAATACCAAAGTACCAGCACCCTCTTTAATCAGACCTGCTGAACCCGTAAAGCCAAGAGCACTGGTTAAGGTTAAGACACTATTGCTGTTAGATACATCAATCGTTGAAGTGCTTGCTAAGGTAATCACTTTATTAGTGCTTATAGTGGCACCGGTATATTGCAAGCTGCCACCACTTAATGTGATTGGCGAGCTTATGGTCGCGATGCTTAAGGTGCCAGCAGTCACTGTGGTGGTGCCAGTGTAGGTATTGGTGCCAGACAGGGTTAAGGTGCCAGTGCCTACTTTAGTTAGGCCAATGGTTTTAAAACCAGTGCCTGTGCCATCTTTTAAGGTTCCGCCAAAGGTCGTGCTGGTGTTATCGGTGCTCACACTCAGTACGGAGTTGGTCACAGTGGAGCTATTGGTGATGATGCCGTTACCACTGCTAGCAGCAATCGAGCCAGCAGTTTCGGAGAAGCCATTCATATCCAAGGTAGCGGTTGGACTCGTGAACAAGATCTCTGAGTTATTCGATAAGCCGGTAGTACTACCCAGTTTGAGAGTGCCTGCGCTAATCGTAGTTAGCCCACTAAAGCTATTGTTACCAGACAGGGTTAAGGCGCCAGTACCACTCTTGGTGAGGGCAATTGTTTTAGAACCATCTTGGAGATTGCCGCTAAAGGTCAGGTCGCTATTGCTAGCAACCGACAAGGTCACATTGCTAGCGCCGTTATTGGTGATGATGCCGTAACCAGCGCCACTACTGGTGATTGATGCCAGCGAGATGGCATAGCCACCTAGATCTAATGTCGCATTGGTACTACCAAAGACGATGGCACCAGTAATGGCATTAGCACTACCTAACTGTAAGCTGCCATTGGTGATGGTGGTAGTACCACTCAAAATTTCAGCCGATGACAACAATAAAGAACCTGCTCCATTCTTATTTAGCGTGCTGGCGGTAATGACACCCTGAATTGAACTGGGGCTGATAAGACTACTATTGGCTATTGCAACAGCTCCATCTGAACCAACATTTCCTCCTGATGAAGTAGCTCCACCACCAGCATTAATCAATCCGCTAACAGTAATTACGCCTGAATTGATGCTAACGTTACCGGCATTGCCGCCATTATGAGTTGTAAAGCTAAACCAAAGTTTGATATAGGTGCTATCGCCACCGGAGGTGTTGATATTTTGAGCTATAAAGTTTCCAGTATTAGTAATTGAGAGTGCGCCACCAGATGCACCATCTCCTGACGAACTAGAGCTGCCACTTAAATCAATACTTCCAGATATGCTTACATTGCCTGCTGAGGTTATGGTGAAATTTTGATTTCCTGACAACTGTGAACTAAAGGTGATATTTCCTAAACCAGAATTGATAATGTAGTCACTTGTCAATATCACTGAAGCCGCAGGAGTTGCGTTACTTAAAGATGCGCTACCAGAACCTCCAAACTTAATATTCCCACCAAATGTAGAAATCGCTGCTGATGAAGAGCTGGTATCAAGATAAATAGTTGGCGAAGCAAAACTATTGTGATTAACCCCTGCATACATTTCTACATTTAAAGGGCTGCCACTTACGCTAATGATGGTGCCATACAGGTAAATATTGCCATATGCATTGAGTATTAAGGTGGTGGCAGAACCCGATATCTTTGTAATAGCAATTCGGGATGAACTAGTACCTAAATTAAGATTTCCGCTGCCAGAGCTACCACTCGGACAGCTAGATCCAGTGATGGAACAGCCACTACTGGTGACGCTAATTGTGACGTTACCAGTTTTTAATGCATTAGAAATGATAGAAGCTTGGGATGAAGTAATGGTGTAGTCATTTGGATCTAATAACCACATTCCTCCTCGACCAGCATTAATACTTGCCATCATGCTTAGGGTGTTACCAGAGGTTTCAATAAAGCCACCAGCTTGGTTGCTCTGGCTAGGATCTAACTGGGCTGCGCTGATTGTCGAATGTTCGTCAATGCTCGTGACCATAGAAAAAGGCAATGTGCCCTTGCTTGCATCATTGCCTATTAATATTTTGCCACCTTGGGTGTACCCGTTTGCGCTGATGTTGGAGTTTACAATTTGGGTGTTATTGCTAGCGGACAAGCCAATGCTGCCGCCACGACCAGTTGAGCCGTTGGTCTGAATAATGGAATTGGCAACATTCACATCACCAACTTGAGTGGTGATCGTGAGTGATCCTCCATCGGTACTGCCGTTTGCTTGAAGTAGTGCTTGATCAAAATGGATATCGTTTGCTGCAGTCAGATTAATGGTGCCGCCCCTACCGTTACCACCATTTACCTGGATAACTGCGCTATTCCAAATCGAATCATTGGCTGCAATGGTCACTTGACCACCCTCATCACCGCTTGCTTCTAAGAGTGCGCCCGTGTTTAAGGTGATGGTTTCGGCCTCTAATTTGATCTGCCCTGCCACTTGTCCTACTGCATTTGCTGACAATCGGCCGGATATATAGATCGCTTGGGCTAGCAATTGGATGGCATTACCCAGTGATCCTGGGTCGACATTGCTTAAGTAATTACTAGTTTGGATACTGCCTTGGGCATAAATGGTCTGTGCCTGAACAGTAACCTTACTTGCATTAATGCTTGTGCCCACGTTCAAATAGGCGATCGAAGAACTGATAATGACGTCTAAATTTTGACCGCTAATGTTGGCATTGAGGTTAAAAATACCTGCCGAAGAGAGGGTCAAGGTGGTGTAGTTTGTCCCCGCTTTGAGAATATCTGCACCGCTAGCAATGGTTAGGCTGCCTGTGCCGCTCTGAGTGCAACTGCCAATTGGGCATGCAGTTGTGCTATTTGTGACGGCAATAGTCACATTACTATTGGCTAAAACTGTCGAGATGAGGCTTGCTGTAGAGGCATCAATCGTCAGATCAATGGGGTCTAAAAGCCAAGTACCCGCTTTGCCATTAGTTGCTGAGGTGTTGATTTGGGCTTGGGGAGCTAGCGCCACAGTTCCTTTAGAACTGGTCTCAATGAAGCCCCCATTGCCTGAAATCGACCCACCTATAGATTTAAGAATGCCCGCAACTGTGGTTTTGAGCTCTGACCAGATCGCAATAGTGCCGCCATTACCCGTCTTTGTTGCTGAGGTATCGACCAGGGCATTCTGTTCGATGCTCACCGTTTTTGCTAGCTGGCCACTACTTGCAGCCTGATCTGCATTGGCTTTGATCGCTGTTTGTATTGGGGTATTGGCTTGCGTATTTAGCTGACTACCACCAGAAACTTGGGTGTTCCCAAGTCCGACGTTAACCTGACCGCCTCCAGTTGCACCAGTTGCACTCGTTTTAGAGTTGGTCGCTAGGGTAATATCCGTTCCGATGAGGTTGATTTGGCCACCCTCTCCGGTTTTGCTATTGGCCGTGACCTTTCCGGCTTGGGTGACCGTATTGGCTACTAGCTCAATCGTGCCCCCGTTGTTCACTAGACTAACGGCAGAGATTCGGCCGGTGTTTTTAATGACTGTGGCCATGAGCTGGTTTGCCGCTCCAGCGGTAATGACCACTAAACCACCATCGACCTCAACCACCCGCTTATTTTCGATCAGGCCTTGGTAGGTCGCTTTGTCGACTTTGAGGCTCATCAAGGAATCACCCTTAAAGTCCAAAGTAATTTGCTCGCCGGATCCTAAGGCAATCGTGCCCAATCCTTTTTTAGCTAGCAGGTATCCGTTATTACGCACTTCTGGAGCCAAAAGTGCAATATAGCCGTTATCAGTATTGGTTTTGATCGTGCCCTCATTGATCACTGCACCAGCGCCATTACCCTTAAATGTGCCTTTGCCATCCATAAACTCCTTATCGGAGATATTGAGGGTCGAAGCCACCACACCGGCAGCATCAATTTGAGCGCCTTTACCAAAAGTCACCCCATTTGGATTTACAAAAATCACTTGGCCATTTGCTTTAACAGCACCATCGATCATGGAAGCAGTTGCACCAGTCACTCGGTTGAGTGTTACTGAACTTGCATTGGGTTGATTAAAGTTTACTGTGGCATTTTTACCAACGTTAAAACTATCCCAATTGATCACTGCACGTTGTGAAGTTTGATTCACATTCATGGTTGCAGAAGTTGCAGTTTGTGTTTGTGAAACAAAGGCACTGCCTGCAATTACTTTTGCACCGGTTGGTAGAGCATTTGGCAAATTTGGAACCGCTGGATTTGCAAAAACTATATTGGAAAGTAGGCATCCCTCAATCAAAAAACAGGTAACTATAGCGATCCATCTGAGAGAACTCTTTTGAGTGGATTTTTTAGCGATAAATTCTGGGCACTGCAAAAAGGAAAATTGCCCAAAAAAAGTGGCGTATTTTTGCTTTAAATAGGTGTCTTTAGTTTTGCGGGCTGAGTTTTTTTGCTGATGATTTTCATCAGAATTTTTGGTCCAGAAACTTTTATCTGAACCGAACACTTTCATACGAAAGCTGGGAATTAAAAAACAAACTACTCATACGCTTATTAATGAACTTACTTCGGTTTTCAACACAAACTACGCAACAAAAATCTCATACGTTTGATTCATATTGAACTGTACTTTTGCTAACAAAAAACTGAGTTTGATGTAGATCAAATATGAAGCTTCATATTAGCTCAATAGCTAATACATTTCTACTAAATTTTAATATCACCTTTAGGGGCCTAATAAATCAAGGGTGATATTTACCTCAGCCTGAAGTACTGCTTATTTTTTTAGAAAAATCCCGGATTTTGGGTGAATTGCATTGGGGCCTGGAGACTCAAAATCATGTAAAAAATGCTCTGAATTTCTAGATTTTGATGTCTTGTTCTGTGGATTTTTTTGGAGTGTTTTGCGGTATTGCGGGAGCTGGATTTTGCTTCTTTAATTTACTTTGATTTGCTTCTTGCATCACTTTATTAATCGCTTGTTTTGCACCTAATAAACTAAAACTACTTGCAGCAAATGCACCTGATTGCAGTGCTACTGCGAACCCAATTGTTTCGCCATTTTGTACACCGTTCATCACTTGATCAAAGGGCTCCAGAATCTGAAATAAATTTCCACCAACTAGTGTGCACTCCATCCGAATCGCTGCAGAAATGGGTGGGCTATTCATCAGCACTGAGTACTTTTCTCCTGGCTGGCAACGCAACGCTTGATGCAGATAAAAAAGACATTTATCTGCAGAGCAAAAAATGCCAAATGAGGATTGGGGGCCATTAATGGTGTAGGCCTCGTTTACCTGACCGCTCAAATCGGCTACCCAATTGAGATAACCCAGCTTCTCACCTGCTGTAGCTAGGCTTGAGACTAGCAACAACATGGCAATGACTAAACGTTTCACTGAACTATCCTGGAGGACTCGCGTAAACGCCGGATGACATCATTCATATGCTGTTGAATAATGGCCTGCTTGAGTTGATTCTTGGAAGCCTCAAAGGTAGCGATCTTGCCAGAGCGGGTGTCATCTAGACGCACAATCACCCAGGCATCACCTACTTTGATGGGTGTTTTGGTGAAATTGCCCTTAGCGAGTGATCCAAGGGCATTGGCAACGGGTTGAGCCAATTGTTGAGGAGCAACCCACCCCACTGAACCACCCTGCGCTTTAGTCGCTGGATCCAGCGATACATCTTTTGCGACTTTGGCAAAAGATTCTCCGGCTTGAAGGCGCCCAATCACCAAAATAGACTCTGATTCTGAGCGCAGTGCAATTTGGCTCATCTTGTATTGTGTTGCCGTATCACCGCCACCAAGATATTGCTTTTGCTTGTTGTATTCCTCTAAAAGCTCTTGGTCAGTAATGGGATCTTTCTTTAAGTATTCATCAATATAGACTTGTAGGTAGAGGTTCTGACGCATCTGAGTAATTTGATCCTCTAGATCAACATTCTTTTCTAACCCTTCGCGCAGCACCTCTTGCACAATCAATTGGCGATTGATGAGTTCATTCTTAATTGCTTCACGTAATTGCGGCGTATCTTTTTGGCCTTGTGCAATGGCTGCTTTGAGGTTGAGATCAAATAAGCCTTTAGTAATGGGGGTGCCATTGACGGTGGCTACGAATTCAAAATCGTTTTTAGCTTGGGCATTCGCAATTGGTGTATTCGCCATAGTCAGAGCTAACAATGCTGCCAGCAAGATTTTTTTCAACGACATCAGAACTGATAGCTTCCAGTAAACCAACCACGTGGGTTGGTTGTTGTGCCATCAGTAGCCACTTGTTGGCCGGTAGAGCTATATAAAGGGTTCTTGCCAACTTGCCAAGCCACCATCGCGCCGAGGTTCCAACCTTCCCAATCCCACTTCACACCAAAGCCTGCACCTTGTAATGAATAAGTATTGTTGGCATTGGTTAGGCCCTGCCAGCCTGGGTATGTATTTTTGTATTGCTGAACCAGACCAACGTCATAGAACAAGCTCCCAGTCACACGCTCCTGAAATTGATGACGAAGCTCTACAGTACCAATGCCGCCTTGCGAGCCACCACCTTGCGCAACTGGGTAGGCACGAACTGCATATGGGCCACCCATATAAATTTGTTCTGCAGAGTTTAAGTTCACTGAAGAGAATTGTCCGCTAACTGCAACATAGGCAGTTGTAGCGCCATCTTCAGTGATTTGCTGTGTGCGGTTACCAGCAAAAGTAAATTTGGTGAAGCTCGATGGAGTGTATTGGCCGTAACCCGCAATACTCGTAGACAAAATATCCAGATTACCTATCACAGCAGCCAAAGAGCCTGAGCTCACACCGCCGCCGCCAAAAGCATCATAGTGATTGCCTGAAATACCTAGTGAGGTATTTTTGATGTTGTATGCGCTAATTGTTGATAGCGTAGTGAGATTTTTGTTGGTATAGCCTTTGATATCGTAGTTTGCTGTGACGTTCACATTAGTACCCTGACTGCGAATCAAGGGATAGGCCGCACTAAGACCTGTTGTCCAGGCATCACCATAGCCAGCATTTGCTGTAGTTGCGTAATTGCTGACGTTTTTATAGTTCAAAAAAGTTCCGGCCACCCCCAAGCGCAATCCATCTTTTGATCCCGGCAAAGAGTAAGCACCCTGTACGTATTGCGAGCCTTCTGAATAGATGCCATTGGCTGACATTTGATCGCCAATGCCCAATGGGTTGATCGCATTTAAAGCAACGACGCCTTGATTGGCGCCGGTAGTTCTGCTTCCGTAGTTATTTGCTTCGACCTTACCCTGGTACCACTGGGGCTCGGTCAGTTGCAGTCGCAAAGCGGTCTCGCCATCCTTTTCTCCAGGCTCTAGTTGACTAGATACCATCACGCCGGGAGTCTCATTAAGAATGATCAAGGCACGCTCAACAGCTTGCGTATTTAATGGCTGACCAATAGGGTTCGCATAAGTAATGTATTGAGCAGCAGTTTCTGAGCTAAAGCGTGTTGGCCCATTGGGTGTATCAACAATCACACTACTGAGTTTTGCTTCTGTCACCAGAATTTTCACAACACCATTAGCAATCTTTTGTGGCGGCAAAATAGCTTGTACGGTATATCCACTCTTGCGATAGAACTCAACAACAGCATCACAGGCTTTTTGTAAGTCATCAAAATTAACTGCACGGCCTAGCCATGGTTTTAAAACTGCTTGCACGCTGGCTTCAGGAATAATGCTGATACCTTCTAATACAAAACTCTTTACTTCAAAAGTAACTTCGGTAGAGCTAGACTCTTTTGATTTTGGAGCCTCTTTGATTGATGGTTGCGGCAAAGCCAAGGGCGAAGGCATCGGCAATTGCCTTTCCAAATTCTGTTGCAATGCGCCAGCATCAACCTGTGCAAATGCCTGAGTTGTTGCCGCAAGGCTAATCACCGTTAAGGTAAGTAATGATTTTTTGATATTTTGTTTAAGGGTATTAGGCATCAATTTAAGTGTAAATGGTAAAGCCTGAATCAAGCTAAGTTATTGATAAATAATGTATTAATTTTACTTCGAATGAGGTTTATTCCCATTAGCCCCAGGGAGAATAAGAGCCCATCAGCAAAATCAAAGTAATTCATACGAAAATGGGGTCTCTCGATTAAGATTTCGTATGGATTCAACTGCTAGTAGCCCAATTTCCTTCGATTACCCCCAGCAGGACTCTGCCGGGGTTACCTGTACCGCCCAAGCATGGGCAAAAGTCCCCCCTCATTTAGCAGGCCCTCAAAAGGGGGCTGTGATTGCCCGTATTAAACAGTTGCTGGTGGAGAAAGATGCCACCTTAGTAGCTCACTACTATGTTGATGGTGATATTCAGGATCTGGCGATGGAAACTGGCGGCTTTGTTGCCGACTCATTAGAGATGGCTCGCTTTGGTAAAAATCACCCTGCCAAGAATCTCATTGTTGCCGGTGTGCGCTTCATGGGAGAGTCAGCAAAAATTGTGAGTCCCGAGAAACGCGTGTTTATGCCTGACCTAGAAGCCACCTGCTCTCTTGATCTTGGTTGCGATGCTAGCGACTTTGCTAAATTTCGTGCTTTGCATCCGGATCGTGTGGTGGTGGTGTATGCCAATACCAGCGCAGCAGTCAAAGCCCAAGCTGATTGGATGGTCACCAGTTCATGTGCATTAGCGATCGTTCATCAACTCAAGCTTGAGGGTAAGAAAATTCTGTGGGCACCTGATCGTCATCTTGGTCGCTATATTCAGGAGCAGACTGGCGCTGATATGTTGCTCTGGAATGGCGCCTGTATTGTTCATGATGAATTTAAAGCGGTTGAGCTACAACTTTTAAAGGCTGCACATCCAACAGCCATGATTTTGGTTCATCCAGAATCACCGCAAGCAGTCGTGGATCTTGCCGATATGGTGGGCTCAACTTCCGCCATGATTAAAGCAGTGGTTGAAGGCTCTGCTACCGAATATATTGTGGCAACGGATAAGGGTATCTTGCACCGTATGCGCCAACTTGCTCCCAATAAGAAACTGATTGAAGCTCCTACTGCAGGCAATAGCGCCACCTGCAAAAGTTGTGCTCACTGCCCTTGGATGGCAATGAACGGTTTGCAAGGCATTTTGAATTGCCTAGAAAATGCCTCAGGTGAAATCTTTGTTGAAGAGCACACTCGCTTTAAAGCTCTGGGCTGTATTGAGCGCATGCTGGACTTCACAACAAACCATCCCGAACTTCTAGCAAAAGCCCAGCACGGCTTTGTGAAAAATATTGGTGCAGCTTAAAAAATATGTTTGATTACAACGAAACCTTAGAGCAAGCCCGTCAACGCAATATTCATGATGCGCTGATGGAAGATATTGGTCAGAATGATTGGACGGCGAAGCTGGTACCCAGCAAGCCTGTACAAGCACAGCTCATCGTGCGTCAAGCAGCAGTGCTCTGTGGTGTTGACTGGTTCGAAGGCACACTCAAGAAATTAGATCCGAATGCAACCGTCACTTGGCACTACATGGAGGGCGATATGATGGCGCCCGATACCAAAGTCTGCGACATTACAGCTGATTCAAGAGCCCTACTCTCTGCTGAACGCCCTTGTATTAACTTTCTGCAAACCTTATCTTGGACTGCCAGCATTACCCGCCAACATGTTGATGCGATTGCAGGGGCAAGCCCAAATCCTCAGGGTTGCGCTGTATTAGATACGCGCAAAACTATTCCTGGATTACGTCAGGCGCAAAAGTATGCAGTGCGAGTTGGCGGTGGCCAAAATCAACGCCTTGCCTTATGGCACGGCATTCTGATTAAGGAGAATCATATTGCTGCTGCCGGTGGCATTGCTGCTGCACTCAAAGCTGCAGCAGAATTACATTCTGGGGTGGATATTCAGATTGAAGTAGAAAGCTTTGCGGAGCTACAAGAAGCTCTAGCTGCAGGTGCAAAAAGCATCTTGATTGATAACTTCACTACCGAGCAAATGAAAGAGGCTGTTACCTTTACTGCTGGCCGCGCTCTGCTAGAAGCTTCCGGCGGAATTAACTTAGATCAAATGCGAGCAATTGCTGCTACGGGTGTTGATCGCATCTCCCTTGGTAAGCTCACCAAGGATGTCAATGCGGTGGATTTCTCAATGCGTATTTTGTAACAACCCCCTTCGTTAGTCTTTGACTGACTAACTCTTCAAACCCTACTGATATTCAGTAGGGTTTTTCATTTCTAGACTAAAGCCCATGCATCTATTGGGCTAGCCTTCTCTTTCTCAATTTTTGTATTGACATTAATTATTTTTGTATATACATTAATTGGGTGAATGCGTGATTGAGTTTGATGATGTGAAGCGAGAAATTACCTTATTGGCACGTGGACTGAATATGGCCAGGGCAAATGAGGTATTCGATGGGTCTCATATGGATCAAATTGATTACAGAAAAGATTATGGGGAAGTACGAATCAGAACCTTTGGATATTTAGATGATCGACCAGTATTTATTGTCTGGACATACAGGGGTGCAATCAAACGAATCATTAGTATGAGGAGAGCAAATGAACGTGAAATCAAAAAATATGAAAGAAGAATGGGTTGATCCAGATGACGCACCAGAAGCAGATGAAGAGTGGTTCAAAAATGCCCACGTCTATATTGGTGACACCCTCATCAAAAGAGGTGTTGGTCGCCCAC
>Ga0208109_1000247_pt1 | contig 18352 bp, 39 predicted proteins | sample CryBogCBH18Jul08_FD_184594 | JGI IMG/M metagenome (GOLD analysis project Ga0208109, IMG submission 184594) | Freshwater microbial communities from Crystal Bog, Wisconsin, USA - CBH18Jul08 (SPAdes) (version 2) | ecosystem: Environmental > Aquatic > Freshwater > Lake | place: Crystal Bog...
ATAAGATCTTATGAAAATTATCTTTTTGGCACAGACTGGGAAGTAATGCCAATAAAATTATATTTAGAGTTTTTTAAAACTAATAAATTTTTAGTACAAAATAATTGGATTATAAGAGATACTAGCATATTTTCTTTACAAAACACAAATTCAATTCCAATAAAAATTGAAATGCTTGATTTTGAAGCAATGGGACCATTAAAACTTTTACAAAGAGTAAATACTATTATAGTATTTTCGTAAACTATGAATACAAATAATATTGATATCAATACAATTATACAATCTTGTATTGATAATATAACTAAATTAGAAAATATGATTCCTGTTTCAAATCTACAAAAACAAGTAGATGAAATAGATGCTAAGCTTAACTTAGCAAATTTTTGGGATGATCCAAAAAATGCGGCATCAATAATGAAAACAAGGAAAAATATTACAGAATTATTAGATCTTTTAATGAAGAAAGATGAAATTCAATTATATTTGGAATTATCTCAATCTGGCGAAAAAATTGGAGATAAAGATTATACAAGTTTATTTTTATTAAATCAGAAAATACAAAAAGAAATTTTCAACCAAATGATGAAAGATCCTGCCGATCAAGCGCCAGCCATTATATCAATTAGTGCCGGAGCTGGCGGTCTAGAAGCTGCAAACTGGGTTACTATGCTTCTTAGGATGTATGTAAGATATGCCGATAGTCAAGGCTTTAGCGTTGAAATTTTAGATAAAAAGCCTTCAGAAGAGTATTCTGCAATTTGTACAGATTCTGTATCTATTAGAATTGAAGGTGACTATGCTTATGGTTTTCTAAAGGGCGAGAGCGGGGTACATAGACTAATTAGAAATTCTCCTTTTAATGCAGGAGATGCTAGACAAACTAGCTTTGCTGCCGTTTATGTTATACCTGATATTGAAGATACAATTAATATTAAAATTGAAGATAAAGATATAGATATAACTGCGCAAGCTGCAGGAGGTCCAGGTGGACAGAATGTAAATGCGGTAAACAGTGCGGTTAGATTAAAACATATTCCAACAGGAATTAATATTTTAGTAAGAACTGAACGCGATTTTCATAAAAATAAAGCTACTGCACTAAAGATGTTAAAAGCTAAATTATATGATATTGAAATGAAAAAGAAACAAGATATTCAAGATAATAAAATATCTCAACAAATGAATGTTGCATTTGGTAGTCAAATCAGAACATATTATATTAATCCAACACAATTAGTAAAAGATCATCGCTCATCATATTCAAAATCAGATGTTAATAGTTTTCTAGATGGAGATATTAATGATGCTATTAATGCTTACTTAATGTATAAAGCTAGTATTTAATTTCTATTATGATTAGAAACAATGTCCATAGTATCTTGTTTTCTAATAGATAATGTATTATTATCTTCTCTATATTTAATAATTGCATTAACTGCAATTTTTGTTTCTTCTGGAGATAAATGTTGGTGTTTAATTATATTGCAAACATAACAGCACGAAACAACATTACTTTCCTGATATCCTATTTTGCAATTTAATCTATCTAATCCTACCGCTCTTATAACAGGATCACATAATTTATTATTACAGTAAAAACAATGATCAATAATTAGCTTCTTATATTGCTCAATAATTATTGACCATGCTAAATTTCTTTTAGCAGCTTTCTTTTTATCTTCGGAAAATCTTCGTTTAATGCTACGAATAGGATTATTTTGATACCATATTTTCCACAAATCTTTTAACTTATCATTATTTTCTTCTCTATATGTTTTATTTTTAATTTCTGCCCTGGCTTATTACTATAGGCTTTTATTTTATCTTTATTTTTGATTCTCCATTGTTTGTGATATTCTTTTAATTTATCTTTGTTTTTCTTTGCGTATTCTTTTCTATATTCTTTTTCGTTAAAAACCACAGTATCTCCTCGTTATATTTATAACCGAAACATGCATAAATTCACTATTAAAGATTTTATAACTTTTAACAATCCTTGTTTTGGTTGTAGTAAGCCAATAATATTTAAAATTGGTGTATTTAATTGTAATGATTCTAAAGTATCATATTTTAGACCAGTTGTAAGTGATGAATCAACTGAAGTTGATCTTAAAATAGGTTATAGCAATTCTATTAAATTAGTCATATATCATAAAAATAATAAAATATTAACTAACAATATAAATGACTTGACAACTTATCTTATAGGTCATAAGTTATTTTTATCATATTACTGTGGAGATCAGTGTGGCAATAGGGCAGAGAGTGGTTTTTTAGATTTTGACCTTAAAAAAGGTCATTTAAAACCAGTTGGAATGACATCGGAAACTTTAGTTGTTACTGATAAAGGTCATTGTTATATGCTTATATCTTCGTTTTTTTCTAATTCTAGTAGGGTTCATATTTGGAAAAAAGACAGTCAACCATCTTCAGATATTAAGATTGATTTAAAATTATTGCCAAAGTTTAAGTTTAAAACTAAAGAGAAATTTTTGGAAAAAATGAGGATATATTCTACATTTTCTTAAAGAAATGCTTTTATTGTATTAAGGCGAACGCAATAGTGAATTGCTTCAATTAAATCTTTAATGCGAAATTTGCCAAAGAAATTGTTTTTAACCCAAGCACGATCTTTAAATCGTTCGTCTTTATTTAAATCAATCGCCCAAGGATCACCAATAGTTATTTCAAAATCTTTAAATTGATTTAATTTTACCCAACTTTCTGGACTGTCGTAATGTACAGAAAGTTTTATATCATACATGCCTATTTTAATAATGTTAATATACTGAATAATTTTATTGGGAGAAATTTTTTCATAATTAATAATTTCACTTTTTCTTAATAGTTTACCAATTTTATTTTTAGTAAACTTTCCTTTACTAAAATCTAAAATTGTTCTTCCCATGATGCTTGTTTCCATGTTAAGCTAATATATTTTTATACATATGATTTTAAAAACTCCAGAAAAATGCCCTGTATGTAATGATGTTCTTCGTTATGAATTTGGTGGAAAGAACTTATTTTTATTACAAAAATTATGTGATAAGAAACTTGATCATAAGATAATTTTTATACCATCTGAATTGACTGCAGATGAAGTGAAAATAATAAAAATTCCTTTAACAACATCTGTTTCTGTAGAATGGCATTTATATAATGAGATTTTTTTCGTTTGGAACGACACATCAAGAATTGCCACTAAATTGCCATTTTTTAAACCAGATTTAAATGATTATAAAAAATTAATAAATAAAGTTAAAACTTATATTTTATTTTCATGATCATAAAGTTATATGATCAGATATGGATGACGTGTGTTTTTGTCCCATCTGCAATGATAAATTGAAAAATGTTTATTTGAATAAAAAAACGTTATTTCCAGTTAATAAAACATCTGATTATATTCAGCGTATATGTGCAACCGGACATAATCATTCTATTTTAATTTGGACAGATGCAATTTCTAATGCTATTGACTTTTTAAAAGTATCTTTGGATTCAAAATATTCTAAGTGGTTGGAGATTGATTTTGTAAATAGTAAATGTAGAATAATTTGTGCAAAAAATGGAAAATATCAATACATAGATATAGATAAAATTCTTGATATTGATTTTCCAGATATGTTGAAAATTAAAGAGAAAGTTAATTTTTTAATTACGTTCTCTTGACATTTTATTTATTGTGATTATTATAATTGTATGATATGTAAATTTTGCAAAGAATCAACTGTGGATAAATCGCTTAATGTTACCCCACAGCGCAATATGAAAGTTGATTTCTGTGAAACATGTCATGCAGAATATGTATATTGGGTTGATACCGATAAAACTCCTTATGCCGTACATTTATATACTACTATAAATGACAAGCTTTATAGGTGGTCATTCTATGAAGATGAACAAGAAGGAAGATTGTGGTATTATGAAGAGCCCGGAATTCCAGGTCTGAAACCAAATAGGAAAGCAAAATTATTAAAAGTTTTTCATGATTATTTTCCAGATATTACTCCAGTAAATATTACTGATAAAGTAAAAATGATATTGTTATTTTTATGAATATATTAAGTTTTTTAAAATCTTCTCAAAAAGAGAAGCATGCAATTAGATATTGTGAATATTGCAAATCACAATTAGTCTTTTCATTCTTTGAAGATGGAAAAGAAACATTTGTATATCAATGCAATAGTTGTCCAATACTAACATATTCCTATTATTATTCTAATAGTTCAGATAGACCGCCAGATAAGATTATGTTTTATTTAGATAGATATGATAAGGCTTATACCTGGACTAATGATTTTAAAACAAATTCATCATATATAACTTGTCTCAGTCAGCCGTTTGAACATTCTTTAATCATTAAGTTCCCACATATTATGAAACTAAATCCAGATAATATTTATATAAAATTTAACTTTTGTGTGACATTTTTATGAATTGTCATTTTTGCAAACATACACTTTTAGGTAAGTGCATTATTCCAATAAAAAAACACTCAGAATATAGTTTTCATTATACTTGTTTGTATTGTTCAACTTATAATAAAAATGTAATTTTATCTTATTCACTATTTAATGGTGATTTTATAGCTAAAAGCGTAATCCATGTATCTATAAAAGATGATATAGATGCGCCTATTGTACGTTGGGAATTTAATTTTAAACAACATAAATATAATTTAATTATTTCAAATTCTGAAAGTCAAACAATAAGTTTTGATGATATGCCAAACATAGATATTTCAAATATTTATGATAAAACAAAAAGAATAATATTATTCTCATGAACACATTATATTGCACTAAATGTAATAAACAATTAGCTATTTATCAATTAATACATTATACTAATTTAATTTGTGTTCATATCTCGCACGATGTAATATATCTTGATAAAGACATGAATATTGATGGATATGATTTACATAGTTCTGATTATAAATATAGAGTTATTGCACGAGATAATAGATTAGATTTATTTCGCTATCATATCGGAAATAATTGGAAACATATCTTTAAAATTGATTATGTAATACCAATTAAAGATCAATATGATTTAAATAATATATTTAATAGAGTAATTAAATTGATACCTTTCTCGTAATATTATGACTTTAGAGCTTCCAAAATATTTTTGTCCAGAATGTAAAAGTCAATTGCAAAGATTAGTTTTATTTGAAATGTGCAGCTCTACTGAAATTAATAATAATATCACAATATATTGTACCGATCATAATAACTTTTTAAATTTAAATAATAAAATGGATATCGTGGGTTATAATATTCATAACGAAGGTTATTTGGCAAAATCTTATGTTAATGGTAGTTATACTTATCTTTTTAAATATGATAATGAAAAATATGGCTGGAAAACTGTGTTAATGTTAGATTTATTTATACCAATAAATAGTCAAGATGACTTACTAAAAATAGTGCAAAGACTTGTAAAACTTATACCATTTTCATGAATTTCCGTTGCTTGTATTGTGATAAATTCTTATCTGAATCATTGATAGAATCAGTTTATAAATTTATTTATTTATCATGCAGAAACTGTAAATATCCAACATATATTCATTTGATAGATAATAAAGTAATAAGATATAATTTTGTAAAAGATAATATGTGGATATTATCTAATTTTATTGATAATAAAACATCTGTTTACTTACCAGCAAATTATGATTCTCTTGATTGGGAATTTGTTTTATTATTAGAAGTTTTCTTTAATATTAAAAATCAAGAAGATCTTAACAAAATCATTCCCAGAATAAAGAAATTATTGCCATTTATATGAATAATTCTACTTTGCCAAAATTTTATTGCACAAATTGCAACTCTATACTTAATTATAAGCATAATGCTAATATAAATATAGGTTATAATTTATTATGCTCCAAACATATAACTGGTAATTGTAAGTACTTTACATTTATTTCTATAGATAAAGATTGTAAAATAAAATCTTATTCTTTTTTTAAAGAAAATTTAAAGATATTCTCTCATTCTCAGTTAAAATTCACTGAAGTGTGTGATATGAATTATAAAGAAATTATGTGGCTTGATTATTATATTCAGATAAATAATCAAGATAATTTAATTAATGTTTTTAACCGTTTGAAAAAATTAATACCATTCTCATGAATTTGTTGTGCCCCCGTTGCAAAACTAAATTAAATTTTTCTGCCTTTAAAGATGGCGAGACTTGTTTATTTTGTTCAGAAGATAATATTTCAATTTATTATTTTAATAATAAAGTAGTTAGATATTCTATTAAATCTGAAGATTCAAGATATTCGTTAATAGCAAATACTAAAGATAGTGCATTATTTGATAATAATGAGCCGGTTTATTATCCCCCAATATATCAAATTGATTATTATATGCCTGTAGATAGCCAATCTAACTTAGATTTATTACCATCATTTGTTAATAAACTTATAAAATTAATACCCTTTTCATGAATACTGTTCTTTACTGCCCAATATGTGGAGACGAATTAATTAATAAAACTTTTAAAAATTATATAGTTACTAAATATAGTAAATATTGTGCGACACATCCTATTAATGTAAGCTTTTCATATAATGATAAAGGTGAACTTCACTTATATCAAATTGCAAAATATCTTTTTAAAGATCGTAAATTTTGTATTATAGGTAATGCTACTGATAATCTTATAGATTTTTATGAATTTAAAAGTTTTTATCAAGATAGCCATATAATGACTTTAGATTATTTTATAGATATTAAAACGCAAGAAGATATTGATTTAATCTTTCAAAGATTATTAAAATTGGTAATATTTTCATGATAAATTTTGATTGTTCAATATGTAAAGAACCTCTATTATTTGGTCCAAATAAATTATATTGTACCAAATTTTATTACAATAAAATTTGTCATGACAGATTATATATGAATTTTGCTATGGAAAAAATTATAGCATATACATTATATAAATTTGTTAATGAATGTGATTATCAGTTAGTTGCTGATGCTATTAGTACTCGTTTATTCAAGCGCAAAAATAATAGATCATCTTGGCATCAAGTTTTGAAATTTGATTTCTATATTCCAATAAAAAATCAACAAGATCTTAATTCTATAATTGATAGATTAATTAAACTTATACCATTCTCATGATATAATAGTATTTATGGAATGTAGATTTTGTAAGCAATTATGTAATTTTAGTGCGCAGTCAGGTTTAAGATTTACTGTTTGTATTAGTTGTAAAACTTCTTTTCAATTTAATAATGACGAATTAATATGTATTTACTTTTACCCAAATGCAGAATCAAAAGAAACACAATATTGTTTAAATATAGATTTTCAAAATAATGTATCTAATATTTGGAAAATTAATGATACAACAATAGGAACTTTAGTTTTATGTTTAAATTATATAATTGATGCAGATCCTTTAACTTCAACTTCAATAATAAATAGATTGCTTAATTTAAAAGTTTTTTCATAATCTTTCGGCAAGGATACCGCCAGCCTCGTGCTGGCGGAGGAATTGCCGCTCCTGTAAATTATTTTGAAATTTCGTGTCGTTTTCTACAACATCTGTCAATAAGTTGATATATATTTGATATATGAAACTAACTCGTACAGCTAAAATTAAGATTAATATGTTGGCAGAAGAAATTCTGCCGACTATTAAGGCTTATACTAAGGCTTTTAATTATGTCTGTCAAATAGGTTACACACTATTGTATGAGCAGAGAAGCTACTTACAAGCCACCATCCTAGTGCTGGTGGTTATTGACGAATTGCATTTATTGTAATAAAAAGTGTTTACTTAGCGCATGTAAATCATGTAATGTTGCATATGCTTATTTTAAAGATAAAATTGGATACATAACTTTTGCGCCAGAAGAGTTTGTGTATAAAGATTATTTTTTTTATCTAAAACTTGACATAAATAATAACTGCTCTGAATTAATAAAGATAAATGTAAATGGCTATGAATCTAATTGTCATTATAGATCTGTAGCTGTATCTATTGATTATATTATTGATATTGATCCTAAAACAGTAAATAATACTATAAATCGACTTATTAAATTAATACCATTATCATGAATAATTTTTCGTGCCCAATATGCAAAATTCCACTATCATTTAATAAATATGGAAATTTTTTTTATTGCTATTCTGATATCCATTCGGCAAGTCAGGTATTCTTAGATGAAAAAGATTTATCATTAGTAAGTAGTATTAGAATGCATTACAATTATAATTCTAATATTTATTTAATGGCTTCAAACATTAATGAGACTGGAATATATAAAATATATAATGATCGTCTAGTGGATTGGTCATATACTACTTTAATTGAAGTGCCTCGTAAATTCCAAATAAAAAATCAATCAGATATAGATTCAGTTTTTAATAGACTAATTAAACTTGTAGCATTTTCATGAATAATTTTCGCTGCATAGAATGTAATAAATTATTACCTATTGGTCATTTATACCAAAATAATCGTCATATAGGATGTTGTGGCACTTTTATTATTCTTAACAAAAATAAAGATATTATATATTATTCTTTTGCAAAAGATAATATGGTATTTTCTAGCGATATTTCTGGTCAATGGACTATGTTGTTTAAAATTATTCGTTATGATAAATGGCAGACTATATTTCGTTTTGAAAAATTTTTCCCAATTGCGTGCCAAGATGACTTCTTATTAAATTTTAATCGTTTAAAAACTTTAATTCCATTCTCATGAGCTTTCCAGAACTATCGTGCTTACGATGTAAAGTGCCGTTAACTAATATTGTGTCTTTAAATAATTATTTCTGCGATAATGTTCTTGAATGTTTAAATCACGAATATTTTCATTTAATTTTTAAAAATGAAAAAAAATAATTACATATCGTATTTCTTTGGGAGAATACGGGATTTTTTCTGATAAACTAAATAATTATACTAAACTTGTAAAAATTAATATTGGAGGAGATAATTTGTTAATTTTAAAAATTGATCATTTTATTCCTATCAATAATCAAAATGATCTAGAAGATATCTTTCCAAGACTAATTAAACTTATAGCATTTTCATGAATATTCCAGAACTATCGTGCTTACATTGCAATACACCATTAATTATACCTAAGTATCTTTCTAAAATACGAGATAATACTTTTATATTATGTTGTGAAAAACATTTATGGAATTATTATGTGGGATTTAAAAATAACGAATCATCAGAATACTTTTTATTTAAAGATGTAAATTATCCCATTTCTTTATGGGCTCAAAAAGAACATAATTTTACTGAAATAATGAATGTTTTTACAAATGAAATAATTATGATAATTGATCGCTTCATTCCAATTAATAACCAAAATGATTTAGAAAATATTTTCCCCAGACTAATTAAACTTATTCCATTCTCATGACATCTATAATTTTGCCAAAACCTATTCTTAATTGCACTTTATGCAATATTAAATTAATACAGAACGACGCATTAGGTACTAGTTATTTTATTGCCAACATGAAAATAAAGATTTTTATGACCATTGTTATATTTATACGGATATTTATAATGAAATAACTATATATTCTTTTATAAAAATTGTTTCAAATAAAAGTTTTAAAATTCTTTCATCAATGAGCCAAGGATACACTAACCTATACTGGTTAAATAATAATAGTTATAATAAACTCTTAATAACTACAAAGTTTATCCCCATAGCATCAGATAATGATGTATCAAATGTTTTTAATAGATTAATTAAACTTATTCCATTCTCATGAATTTTATTTGCCAAAAATGTGAAAAATCAATATCTCTTTATGGAAGTTATCATAAACTTTTAATTGAAGATTACTGCAAATGCTTTATGATGTTTAATCAATATGTTTTATTTGATTCCCTAAAAAATATAATTTCATTTCAAATTTATCAAAATGATTATGTATTATATTCAAATACTCATATTAATAATTATGAAACCGAACTTTTTAAATTAAATGATTGCAATTCTGAATATGGAATTAAAACAATGCTTTATCTAAATAAGTTTTTCCCAATAAATAATCAAGAAGATTTCGATAAATTGCTTAAACGATTAATTACTTTAATTCCATTCTCATGAATTTAAATTGCTTTAAATGTAATCAACCATTAATTGTGTCATATGATCTTGGTGAGAATTATAATATTCTACTTGATAATATTTATAATGATTGCAAATGTAAATCATATCCAGAACAATATGTTTTAATTAATAGGGGAAAATTATCAGATACCAAATCATAAAAGATGAGCATCTAATTATATCTGATGATAATATGGATACAGTTTTATACAAAAATATAAATTGTTACTGGAATCCGCAACTAACGCTTTTTAAATTCTTTCCAATATCATGTCAAGAAGATGTTTCAAAGTTATTTAAACGACTAATTGCCCTAATACCATTCTCATGAATCATATAGCTTTATATTGCTCTCTTTGCATGTCTGAAATGATTCTTGGTAAGTCTAAAATTGATAATATTGAAAATTATTTTTGCAATCATAAAGATCCTCGCAATCAACCGAGCTATTATTTTAATAAATATAATTATATAACAACATATAATATATTACTAAATAGTGAAACTAAAATAAGTGGAGTAAGATCTGTAAACTTTACTGATTTGTATGTACGTAAAAATTTATATTGGAATTGCGCTGTACAAATTGATAAATTTCTGCCAATTCAAATACAATCAGATATTACTAATATATATGAGCGTCTAACCAAACTTATACCGTTTTATTAAATATTAACTGCCTTATAAAATTCTTTCAAAGCTTTTTTGTATTTAAGTGGTTGGAATTCTTTTAATATTTTAAAAAAATTATATGCAGATGATTTTGTATAAGATATAGATAAATTAGGATCTTTTAATTTTTTTTCAAAAAATATTTTTAAGTTCATAACTTATATTATTTTCTTTATATTCTTTGTTAAGATTTTCTAATCTTTTCATTGTCTTATAACAATGGCATGATATAACAAAATCACTTACTTCTTGAAGTAAATCCTCTGGAACCTTTAATAATCCCGCACTCTTCTGAAATAATTCATGACTCATTCTTTAATCTCTTAATATTATCTTATTTTTCTTTATAGCAATAATTTAATTCTCTCTCATCTATTCTCTGCCACTTCCCAACTTCCTTGATCGTATCATAATCTATGCACCTCGTACCATCATAGGTATAATGTGGCGACATCAACCCATCACCAATATGCCCGCTCCCCAATAAATGACCCATCTCATGCAATATTAATCCCATCATGTACTTATCCCGACGTACTGCATCCCGCACAATGTATATATGATGCCCGCCAAGCTTCTCCGCAAACCCCATGCAAACAAATCCCTTCTCCACCATCGGCAAATCATGATCCGTGCTATTGATCTTTAATATCAACCAACCATTTCGCCGTATCTGCTCTAATATCTTCTCCGGCTCCATGTCAAATTCTTCATCAACAATCTTTAATTCTATCTTCCCATTTAATGCGTAATTCCATTGCGATATCGCTAAATCTATCTCACCTTTGTCTGCCTCGCTAAACTTAATGTCTACCCATATCGGTATCTCTTTTATTAACCTTCCCCTAACCCGCTGCGTATATTTGTAATTGTCGCCTCTCACAAATAATGCGCAGCCGGCTAAAGTTATTATTACTCCTATTATAAGTAATAATATTTTCATCTTCACTCTTCTACTGCTTCGGGATTCAATTCCAATTTCAATAAATGCTGACCCGCCATTATTCCTCTTAATGTATCTAAATGTACGAAAAATGCACAAACTGGTACTGATGTCATAAATGACGCAATTCCAATTAATCGCCCTTCCGAATCAAATGCTCCGCCCCCGCTATTCCCAAACCATACTGGAGCACTCACTTGCAAAAATGGTCCCTCTGTGTCTTCAACACCCTTCCTGTATGCAGCAACTGTTCCCTCAACATGCGTATAATATAATCCTCCGGGATGACCAACTACATACAACCTCTCCCCAACTCCCGGTCCCCTCCTCGGCAACTCTGCAACTCTATGAACTGGTAATGACTTCGCACCAACTGCTCTCAATAACGCAATGTCATGATCCTCGCTCAAAAACCTAACAACGCTTTGATGCAATGCAGATGGCATCTCCCCCAATCCAACTTCATTCTTCACTGCATATGGTACCCTAATCTCCATGACTGGCAATGGTACAACTTCTATTAATCCCATCGCAACCATGATTGGATCCGCCCCCTCCTCAATTGCTTCATCTTTCGCCAATTGCTCCGCCAAACCACGAACGCAATGACCTGCTGTCATTATTGTTGTCTCTGTAACCCATACCCCTGTGCAAAATACCTTCTGCCGACCCCTAAATGAATGTATCAATGCAACTGTCTCTTGATCAATTATATCAGCCCTATGAACTGAACTGTACTTCGCCACTCCAGATAACTGCGTGCAACATCCAAGCAAACAAAACGCCAACAGTAAAAATAATAATGTCTTGCGCATCAAGTTCCAATCAGGTAATTTTTCTTCTGCCAATAATGTCACCTCAACACTATATTTGAAGCTACCAAACTCAATTATACAAAATTATTCCCAGCAATTTAAATAAATAACTTCACCCGCACCAAATTAACCTTACAATAAAATATATTAAAACATTTTATATTCTAACTTAATCTAAGAAATGTAAAATATCTATTATGTATAAATTCAATTGTAAGTAATATTATATTTATATGACTCACAATTGATTTATAATCTAATTGTATGCAAACTCCTACCTCTTTTATCGGAATTGTCATAAAAGCTCGTCTCAATTTGATTCTGTGTTTTTAAATCGATATAACTTGCTTTATGATTTGATAAAGTTTATTTTCAAGCATTTTGGTCGGCAATATGACCTTTTTGCACTGTTTCTTCGCATTCTTTGGCCCCATAAACACTTTTTTGAAATAATTTTGTGTTTTAAATCGCCCATTATAAAGAATATAATAATTGAAATGAATGATTATAAAAAGAAGAAGATGTAAACATAATAAATATTGTAGATTGATTTATATAATCATTCGTAATTAACTGAGAGTATATAATAAGCAATAAGCAATAAGCAATAATAGCCTATAATATAGAGTTTGTAAGTGGTGTTATTTGCGGTATCATTAAATGTAGATTAATGGCTTAGTGTAGTATTAGCGGTAGATTAGTAGGTATGTATTATTGGTCTCTAATCAGTAGATTATTGGATTAGCAAATTAGTAGCTTTGTATTATTAGATTAATAGTTTCGTATTAGCAGCTTCATTTTTGTATTAGCAGCTTCATTTAACCCCTATTTGGGAGCCAATTCCGTGCCACGTCCACCAATCTCCCACCTTTTCCTACTTTGTCCTACATCATGCCACCTTGTCCTACATCATCCTACATTGTCCCACATTGTATTCTTTTATCCTACATGTAGTTTTTTTATCTTTTCTTTATTACAGTGTAACTGGATTATAATTATATTGTAATAAACCTGGCACACTTGCCATATTGCAAAGATTATACCTTGTGACAATTGTGTGACATTCGGCCGATGAGGCCGTTGGTATGGCGCTTGCATCCCCTGCATGGGCCGTACCAAGCCCATTACCTACAGCTACGCTGTACCAATCCATTCATAATAGGTTCCGTCCATTCACAACCAGCATGGTGCTGGTTGTGAGACAGTCAACCGCCGCAACAACGCGGCAGATGCAAAAGTGTCTAGGGGTTCGATTCCCCAGTCATGCTTCATTCACAACTGCCGATGGTCGGTGGTTGTGAGTCCCAAACAGCCGCAACATGCGGCACAAGGAGTCTATCATGGCTAATTCGATTGCAGAAACCCTGGCGGTGGCTAATTCGATGGCAGAAACCCTGGCGGCCCTCAATGGCCGCCAGATCATCGCCGCCACCTCTACCACCCCGGTTCGCCGGGTGGTCACCCCCGCCACGGCTTCTAAGCCGGTCGTGGCTGAGTCTACAGAGACGGCGGATCAGAAGATCCGCCGTCTGGAAGCTGAGAACGCCGCCCTTCGGGCGGCCAAGGGGGCTCCGCCCAAGGTGGCTTGCCACCTTGGCCCTAGCGGAACCGTGGTCGTCTCCGGTATCCCCGGAGCCGACCGAAAGGGGGTCTGGATGCACTCTGAGGGGTGGAAGACCCTCCGAGATAACATCGACGCTATTATCGGCTTTGCCGATGATAACGCCAAGGAGATTGCCACCCGACGGGCGGCAAAGGCGGCCAACAAGTAACCCCCAAAGGGGAGGGTTTGAGCGAAAGCTCCCCTCCCCCTTGACGTGGACTGGTGCACACAAGTATGTGTGGAAGGTTCGATTCCTTCACCACGTCCTAATCCATTCATAACATGCCGCTACGGCGGCTGAAAGGAGTCATCATGGATTGGAAGTTGATCCACATTGCTCCGGGCTGTTGCCCGGAGTGTGACGCTCTCCGAGCGGAGGAGCGTCTAACAATCAGAGACCTGGCCCGCCAAGGTACGGCGGGTCAGCGATCTAACAGGCTTCTCCGCTCGCAAGAGCGTGAGGGGCGCCGTTACTCCAGGGAGGGATAACGGCTATAAAAAGACGTTGGTCAGTTGGAGCCAACGTCCATTCACAACCACCACCGCCGACAACAAGGAAGCTCACCATGATGACCAAGGACGAAGTGAAGGCGCTTCTTGCCACTAACGACAAGGCAGTTTTCAAGGCCATTGTGGCCTTGGAAGCGCAACAGACCGTCACCGAGCGGGCTGTTGGTTTTACAACTGAGTTGAACGGTCGTGGCTGGTCGGGTGGGGAGGCCGCTTTCGGCGGCAGTCTTGCCCGCCAGATCAGTCGAGGACAGCGGCTGTCCCCTAAGCAGATGGTGTGCGCCAGGAAGATGGCGCTGCGCCATGCCGGACAGCTTGCCAAGCTGGGCACATTCAAGCCCAAGCCCACGTCAATCTTAGGAATTGAGGAGCGGTTTTACCGCTCTCTTACCAAGTATAATATGGAGAGTGTACCTCTCCATTCATATGACGGGATGGTGTATGCCATTCAGATGTTCGACATCTTTCAAGAGCGTTGTTGAAAGATGTTGAGTTTCGCCCTTGCACCGAAAGGTGCAAGGGTTTGAGACTCGCTGGTCCATTCACAACCTGGACCAACCAAGACTAGCGCAAGCGGCACCGCAAAGCCAACGGGTAGTTGGGCCTTCCAAGGTGCGTGCCATAGTTCAAGGTTCGACTCCTTGGCTTGTGCTCTAATGTTGAAAACTTCATCCATTCACAAAGGAGAGCGACCATGAACGACGTTAATGACTTTTGTGATGAGATTATTCGTAGTGAGCAAGCCAAGCATGACTATGCTTGGGAGGAGCGCCGAAAGGAACGCGCTTCTAAACACTTGAATGAGCGCAAGGCTACTCGCGCTCTTAGTCAGGAGCGTGAGATCAAGTGTAACCAGTGCAATGACACTGGAATCGGTGCATGTGACTGCCCGATTGAGTTTTAGAATGTATGAGAACGTCATATGGTGGGGAACCATATCGTTCTTTGGGGGAATGATTCTTGCAGCAGCAATTATGTTAGTATAAAAGCCATCCATTCACAACCACCAGTGACAACCAACCGAGGAGACGACCATGTGTAATGATGGATGTGAGTATTGTTCTCGTTACATGGAAAACCGCCGCAGTCACTTCATTGTGACTAATACTTGCGGGGAGTGTGGTGTTGCCCAATACTCTTATGAAGGGTCTTGGGTAGTGTTTGGAGTCTGCCCGGATTGTGCAATGGCAGATATTGGGCAAGAGACTTGCATTGCAGATCCTGCTCATCCTAACACAACATATCTTCCTATTGGAAGTATGTACTCATCTGATTATTGATGAGTTTTAGGTGGTGGCGGTCCATTCACAACCGCCACCACCGACACAACGAAGGATGTGTGCAGAAAAGTAGCAGCTATCTACGGAATAAGCGCCCGTAAGAACAAGATAGCTAATCATAATCAAATAGGTTAATGATTTATAAGCCGGAGTATTGTGGCTGAGATTGCTGCTACTTTTCTGAATATATCCAGCCGTCCATTCACAACCACGAGAAACAACCAACAGAGGTTCACCATGGATAAGCGTGAGATTCTGCTACAGAAACTGCTTGCTGAGCAAGCCGAACTGATCGCTGAGCTGAAAGCTCAGAGTGTAGAGAAAGAGTACAAGGCTCGTAATGAGCCGAAGTCAGAGGTTGTGAAGGCCAAGACAGGTCAAGCTGTCTTTGGATTGGATCTAGACCCACCTGGTACGCTAGATGCTTCTAGCTTTATGAAGAAAATTCGTGAAGCTGGTATGCGGAGCTTTACTAAAGACACGCCTAATGGTAAAGTAACTGTTAGGAAGTTTGTTGTTTCCGATGAGCGGAGTGATATGATCAAGGCCATTGCAGGTTACGTTGGCTTTGATACTCTGGGCAACTTTGGGGAGCAAGAGTTAGCTGCTCGGAGCCAAGCCATTCGGGAGCTTGGAATCTCTAAAACCAACGGACCGAGCCGACAAGAACAAAGGCAAGCTCTTAGGGCTTTGCCTGCAAAGGACCCGGCCGGTGTTTGCAATCCTCATGCCAAGCGAGAAGCGCATATCCTTGCGGCAGAGAACATGGTTGCAGAATTGGCAATTGACTACGAGAAGGAAGGTCAGATGGAACACGCCGAATTGGAGCGTGATCGTTTGGCAAGTGTGCGCAAGCAAGTTGAAGTGATTAGGTCAGGGGGACATTACTTCAATCCTTCAACTGGCAAGTGAAAGCCACAAGCTCTCCCCATATGGGGAGAGCTGCCGTGGGCGACAGAATAGCAGCATATTGATCAACATCGGTTGATTGGTATGTATCGAACCGAAGCGGAGGGGAAACCCGCAGAAACTTAGGTTTGATAGTTATTCTGTCGCCCAGGGCAGTCTGGCACAAGATTGGCAATATGCAGAGCGTATGCCAACAGAAAGGCATGAATGAACGACAAACGAACATTGCTTGACAGAGCATATGCTGAATGTACTAAGCTAGGTCATCACGTCTTGGGATCACTATGTTTTCATAATGGTGCTTGCCAAGAAGGATATAATGCGGCGAAAGAGCGTCCATTCACAACCACGAAGGAAAGTGAGCGGGAGGGCACATGAATACTAGATACTTCATTTGCAATAATATCAATTATGTAACAGATGATATTATTGTTGAAAATCTTCCACAAACACTAACATTTGCTGTTGAAGACTACAATTTCAATCCAGATGATGATTTGGCCGATCTAATATCTAATGAAACAAGTTACCTCGTTGATAGTTTCAATTATATTGAAACAGATATGAATGGCCATCCATTCATAACCAAGCATTGAAAGGGTACATGAAGTCATACATTGTGTATGTAAATGGTGATGAGGTTTGTATTATCAAGGCTAGCAGTCATAACGCGGCCGAGAAGAAAGCGCAAGCGAAGTTTCCTGGTAAGCACGTATCTGTAGCATACACTGAAGTTTGAGGGGCCGTCCATTCACAACGCCGAGCGGCCCTGGTTGCAGCACCCCACACAACACACAATGCGAGGGAATTATATACACAAACATCAATTTCAAGACGAAGAAGGCATTGAAGGAAGCTGTCGCGGCCGGCAAAGAGATTACTGTATTTTCTCCTTGCATGGGCACGCCCAAGATGAATGGTGTTGAGTTTGTCGAGGGACCACACTATCCTGAGCCTCACTCATGGTATGCAGAAGTTACCATGGTGAATGGCAGGATTGTCAAGGTAAAGTAGATTATAAGGGCTGGTCCATTCACAACCGGGTGGACCCGCCCCATGCAGCACCAACCCAAGCGGAGATTCATAATGATCAAGATTGAGTGCGAGATGAGTGACGTGAGTACCTTTATTGAGCATAACGCAAAACAAGCGCGTGACATTGAGGCACTTATTATCCTACGTAACAATCTCAATGACAAGATTCGCGACCTTAAGAATGAGGTCGAGTCTCTCAAGACTCGTGTGAACTTTACTGAGCTTGCCGCAAAGAAGCGTTTTGACAGAACGCAACTCAATGATATTACTAATCTTATCAAGGGTGCCAAGAATGGCGAACGCCTTGTCTGTATCAAGGCGCTTCATGCTCTCACTGGCCTTGGACTAAAGGAAATCAAAGACATTGTTTGTGATGTTATTGGAGAGTATTGAGCCGTCCATTCACAACCACCAACAACGAGCAAACGGGAGGTGTGCCATGAAGTTCAAGAAGCCTACT
>Ga0208109_1000249_pt1 | contig 18290 bp, 18 predicted proteins | sample CryBogCBH18Jul08_FD_184594 | JGI IMG/M metagenome (GOLD analysis project Ga0208109, IMG submission 184594) | Freshwater microbial communities from Crystal Bog, Wisconsin, USA - CBH18Jul08 (SPAdes) (version 2) | ecosystem: Environmental > Aquatic > Freshwater > Lake | place: Crystal Bog...
CCGCCAACGGTAAATCCATTGCTATTGAATGAAGTTAAGCTTGCAACATCAGTTGTTGTTGTCCCGGATGAATTGGACGCAACATATTTTGTAGCCCCTCGGACTGTGTCAAACAAAGCATTGGTAAAGCTATCAGTCCTATCTTTCAGCCAAACCATACCGCCGCCGCCAGATAAGTTAATATTGTTAGTAACCGTTTGGGATGCACCGTTAAAAAGATAGGTAGAAAACACATTCTCAATATAAACAGGAACTGCGTTTGATTTCCCCGTTGTAAAACCAAATGCCTGAGCTGATGCAGCACCTCTAGTAAGTAGCATTGGCATGTTATTGGTCCTTTTCTTTTATTGCTTGTAAAGTACAAACGTATTTGTACCCGTCTTTGTCAATTGATACGTAGCCGTTGCGGATGCAGCAATTGTTAAATCACCTGCTACACCACCGTTAGTAATACCCGTAGCCACCGCAACTGTGATGGCGTTGGTGGCACCTGTATTTTTAATTGTAAACTGAATGGTTTCGTTTGTAGCTAACGTAGTCGCTGCTAAACCAGTCCCCGCCGTGTCAAGAACTGTTCCTGTAGGCATGGTCATCGTAACCGCAGCCGCCGTCGTAGACGTAATGATGCCGCCCTGAAGCTGCGCGACTGTTAGGGTCGCCGTGGCGTTAACGGCGTTAGCAACCCTTTTAAAGAAATACGCGCCTGAAGTATCATAACGTGCCACTTCTGCCTGTGAAGCTACTTTAAACTGTATAGAATCCGTAGTACCCGCGCCTGATGTAGATTCAAGCGTTAAGGTAGAAGATGCTGTTGTTCCGCCGATAACTAATGGTGAGGCAACGGAAGTGGCTGCAGTTAAACCGCCAGTGGATGCTATAGAAACACTTGATGTACCACTACCATTTACAAAAAAATTAATGCCGCCTGTTGATCCAGCAATAATATCTAAAGAACTAGAAGAAACTCCAAATCCATATACAACTGAAGCACTATCATATAAACGTATTTTGTTTGCAGTTCCGGCAGTTCCTAAGGTAGTTGGAGTAATTACTAACGATGCACCGGGTGAAGTTGTCCCAATTCCAACAAAACCGGAATTAAGAATACGCAATGCGGATGCAAGGGTGTTGGCGGTAGATCCCGTTGTTCCAACAGCAGCAACTTGAAAGTCAATATAGCCTGAGCCACCTGTGCCTGTACCGTTACCTGAATATAGCGATAAGTTACCGCCAGTAATGTTAGTTCCCGTGCCATTCGGTGAACGTAAAACAATGCCCACTGGGGTGGCAGAAGCATCGCCTGAACCAATAATAATATTACCAGTAGAAACACTGGCTAAAGAAATCGTTCCAGAACCTTTAGCATTTAACGTAAGGTTTTCATTTGCTCCTGAAGAAAGGGCAGAAAGGGCAACGCCGCTACCAGCAGCAGCAGATTTTACGTTAAACCCAGTAGCTGCTGAAGTGGTTGAAGCGTCCACGTTAAAGGTAGGGTTTGTCGTTCCCGCAGGGCCAACAGCCAAAGCATTGGCCGAAGTAGATGTAATCGTTACAGCGCCCAAAGATGGAGTGCTTGACCATGATGGCGCAGCACCTGTATTACCTATAAGAACTTGTCCTGTAGTGCCTGCTGCCGTAACACCCAATGCACTTGTTGTGTTGCCGTATAAAACACCGTTAGCAGTAAATGTCGTAGCGCCAGTACCGCCGCCATTGACTTGCAATGTTCCCCATGTTGGTTGCGCCGCATTGCCGCCAGAAATAAATGCTTGACCGGAAGTACCATAATTGACCGTAGCAGCGGCAACAGAGCCGATACCCCACGCACCAGATGTATTGATCGCAAACTGGCCAGAACCGTTTGTGTAAAATGAAAGCGGTAAATAAGTTCCAGTTCCATTAATACCTGAAACTAGCTGAACATCAGTAGTGCCGTTTGTGGCAATTAAAATTTTAGACGCATTCGTCGGGGTCGAGTTGTTGGTTGCTTGCCAAGAAGCCGCCGTCGATGTTCCATTCGGCAATGCATAAATGCCAGTTGTGCTATTAGCAGTGCTGGTTTGGAAAGATAAGCGACTTGTCAGCGTGGCATTGGTAAAGTCTGCTTGGAATAGGTTGCCCGTAGACGGAAGCGTAATAGTATCCGTTGTTGCGCCGTTAACAACAAAGCGAATTGCATTGGATGTTGTCGTTCCAACGACCAAATCAGCCGTAGTAGACGTTAAAAATACGTTATTTGCGCCGTTTAGCGAACCAGTTCCGGTAAAACCGGAAGAGTTCATGCCGAAATCGCCGTAATAAGTTGTAGAAGTTGTATTGTTATTGCCGACAATAACGTCAGTAGATGCTGTCGTGCCGCTGCTGCTATTGTGTAACAGCAATTGGGAATAGCTATTTACGCTTGTCTGGTATGAGGCGAATATATTGGTGTCAGAATAAGGCAATGTGCCATAAGCATATGCGCCTTGGCTCAATGATCCACTAATTGTGCCATTGGCAATATAAAATGGAGCAGTTGTTGTCCCACTAAGTGTGGAGTTGCCCGAGGCATCAATTAAAAAACGCTGAACGCTGTTTGTACTAAGCGCAATCTGATTCGTTGCAGGGCTATAAATACCCGCAGCCGTTGGCACCGTTCCAAATGCTACTGAAACAACACCTGCCGTAGCCGCTGTCGGTGTTAAACCAGTTGTACCAAATGCGACGCTATCCACACCCGCTGTGACAGGAATTGTTGGCTGCCATGTCGGGGCTGAGCCGGGACTTCCAACTAAAACATAATTGGCGCCCGCTGGCTGGGAAATAGACCCAATTGGAGCAGTACCATTGCCGTATAATAGTCCATAAGCAGGTAATGTGTTGTCACCAGTGCCGCCATTACCAACTGTAAGCGGCGTGCTTGTGCCGAGGCCAGAAACAGCCAAGCTAACAATCTGGCCCGTAGTAATTTGTACAGAAGTTCCGTTTTGGACGCCTAAAAGAGGCTCCGTGCCAAGAAGCCCAATTACCGTAGGAAGATTGGTTAAGGTCGTACTAGCCATTATTAAGCCCCGGTAATCGGTATCTGATTATAATCATACGGAATGCCAGCAAGAGCCGTGACCATTAAAGTAGATCCCTGCAAAAGCCCGCCAGCAGGTATAGCATTGTTTACTTGATAGGTGAAGACAGTAGCCGTTGTTACCGTGACGCTATACGTGCCATCCGCGTTGTTATTAGACAATCCTTGGACAGCAATTTGGTCATTTGTGGAAAGGCCGTGAGCAGATGAGAAAGTAACAGTGATTGTGCTAGTGCTTGAGTAAATAGTTGTAGATGAAACCGTTTGTAAAACAGACACTGCGTAAGTGCCAGTTCCACCACTGCCAGATATAAAACCAACAATTACCGTATTAGCTTTAACACCCGTGCCAGTAACAAACGACCCAATAGCCAAGCTTCCAGAAGTAACCGCCGTAATGGTTAGCGTCGTACCGGATATAGATCCAGTGCCGCTAAACCCATTGCCCAAGGTATTAAGGCCGTTTGATGTTACCGATAATGGGTTGAGCTTTACACGGTAAGTTTGGCTGTTAATCAACGGCATAACAGCATTCTGATTTAAATCCGTTGGATTGCCAAGCACTTGCGCCGTAACACTTGTGCCGTCTTGTGTAATAATATTAACAGGACTGTAGATTTTTAGCCCTGTAGTTGGGTCAATTGAGTATGTTCCATTCTCAACAATGAAATCAGTCTCAGCTTCCGTAAACCCTTCCGTGCGCGGGTTCATAATAGGAACTGGATCTGCAGGCAGCACAATTGCGCGTAATTGGTTTTGCGGCAAATCATTGCAAGGACGACATACAAGAATGCGCTTATTGATTAGGGATGCGCCGCCCCAATCAAACTGCCAAGCTAAATCTGCGTGGTTGTAGGTAAAACCGCAACGATCACAAATAGCTAATGCTAATGGATTTTTGGAACTTACCCTAGCGCGACCAACTTTTGAGGCATAACCCATTTACGCCCCCTTAATTGCGCCAATACCCAGAAACTTGAGGGCTGACATACATCGACACGTATTCTGTGTCTTGTTGAGCGGCAATTGCATACGACTCATCAGCTTCAGCTTTAAGCATCTGCACTAATGACGGATTCCAGACCCGGGCCAGACGATACGCTAATCCGTTAGCAAATGCCTCAAGCCAACGGTAGGGTATGTCAACCGTTTGGCCACTCGTGTAGTTGCTATCCTGAACCTGAGTTACAGCATAATAAGACAGCGTGGACGGCCCATTAGATGTATTAGGCACAGGCCAAAGCGTAAGGGTTGGGCTAATCAGGCGATCAAACCAATAGATCGTCGGGAATCCTTGCTGCGTCTTGTTAGGATAAGAAGCATATTCCGTGCGGCTGACTGGCAAAATAATGCGGTCTATGTTCTGTCCGCTATTATTTGTCGTGACATATGCATCCAAAACCATAACTACGCTTGGATCAACGCTATACGTAGATGTTCCTGTAACCAAGTTGACAGTTACAAGCTCCACTTTCCATAGGTTAACGCCTTGGTTAGCCCAACGCGACAACATTAAGTTAGTCGCCATACGGGCTGATTCCATATGCTCTTGAGCAATGGCCGTGTTCCTAACCCCAGCCAAATTGAAGGCGTATAAGGTCAGTTCGCCTAAGCTAGGGTTAAAGTTATACGTGCCGCTCGTCGTCATAACGACTCCCTATCAGAAGTTCGTGTTGGTAGCGTCAGCGATAAGATAACCACCTGCAAAGATTGAACCAACAAATGGACCGCCTGTGTTAGACTTCATTTGGTACTGAATGTCCGTACCACCGGGATGACCGACAGGCACCGTGTATGGAATATTAAAAATCTGCACAAACGGCGACTGCGACAACAATGTCGTATTGCCATTCAACGTGTAATTGTACCCATTTTCTTGGGAGGTGGCGGCAAGATTGAATTTATTATATTCAGCAAAAATCATGTAGTTGCTGGATGTAAACCCAATACTTGCGTTGCCCTGAACATATGACAGATAAAATGTATAACCTTTTGGCACTGTGTAAAGCGACATCTGTGTCTGCCCAACACCTGCGTTGATCTGGGCATAAAGAACGGTAGCAATTTTGCCCGTAATGTTTCCAGCATTGATGCCGTTCGTTACAAACATACCATTAATGCGGAAAAATGAATTGGTCGTTGTTGCCGTACCAGAACCGTTTAGCGTTACTGATTCAGACAAAAGGTTGTAGCTTGAATCTAACCCATTAACCTGAACAATTAGACCAGCATCTGTCGCGCCAGATGCGCTTAAAAGCACTACAACACCAGCGGAAGATGGGTATGTGTAATTGCCGCCGGATTGCGATAGCCCTTCCCACAAAGGTCCAAGGGCAGTGCCTGCAACTTGAGTGCTGTAACCAAAAATTTCTACGGGCTGATGGTTGGTGATTAGTCCACGACCTACCTGTAACTCAAACGGCTCGTGCTTGCCGTTTTTAGTAATGGAATCCCAAATGACGCCAGATTGAGAAAACGTACCCATAATTACTTGCCTTTCTTGCGAGATACCGCAGCATTATCTACCAAATTAGGGTATGGCCTGCCAGCAGCTCTTGCTCTAGCTTTAGCACTTTGTTCCTGTTTATGCGACAAGTGCTTTGTGTGGTGGTCTTTGGGCAACTTAGTTTCCCAAAATGGCTTATCAGTCACTGGAAAACCTCATACAAATCTAATCCACTATGGACTTTAACATAATCCGCAGCTTCTTGCTTGTTTTTTGACGCCAAAAGATAAATTCTAGCATATTCCAATAAATCTGGGTCATCTCTAAAATGGCCCAAACCTCTATTGCATTTATCACATAACATACCGCGAATTTCATTTGTTACATGATCATGGTCAACAACAAGTTTATCTTGTTCACCACAAATAGTGCATTCAATAGTTGATGAAATAAGAAATTTTAATTCTTGATCTGACATCATGTCGCGATATTTACCACGGCGTATTTCAGACCTATAAGAATTACGGCAATCCCTGCACCAACTATCTAATCCATTACGTTTTTTGTTGTGAAGCGGGAAAAACTCAGACGTTTCTGGCTTTTCACATTTACAACGAGTACACGTTAGCATTTTACGCCCCATTTTTTTAAAGCAAGATTAATCCTGCTATTGGGGTCATGAGCAGTCTTGGGGGACGTTAACTTCTCTTTCATCCCGCACATTCTTGCCCTAAAATTCTCATGACGAGGATTATCTTTATCCTTCGTTGGCGCCTTAAGATTATGGCCTTCTGCACGGGCAGAAGCGCGCCCCTTGGCGTTTAACCCACCAGATGGTGATTTACCTTCAGATCGCGTCCATGCTGCAGTCATAATAATTCCTCAAAGGGAAGAGAGGGGGCTTTTACACCCCCTCACTTTATTAATCGTGCTCAGGCTCGTAGGACTTGTGCTTTGATGGCTCAGTCCCCTTAGCGGCAGTGGAAAGTGGGTGCATGTTTGCACCGATTTCGCCGCCATGCTTGCGTGCCTTACGGTCAGCACGGTGTTTAGCATGTTCACCATGCATTGCATGCTCTGGGTGAACGTGACCACCACGCTTGCGCTTGGCGCGGTGCTCTGCCTTTGGATGCTCATGGTGATGCTCTTTGTGCTTAGCATTGTGATGAGCTACGTGCCCACCATGCTTGCGCTTCGTGCGACCACCATGCTTACGCTCTTCAGCTTCATGTTCCGTAGGCGAATCTTTGCCTGCGTACACGTCGCGGACGGCTTCGTCGGCATACTTCTCGCCGTGCGTTCCGTCCTGTTCAGACTTACCCTTAAATGCCTTCATGGCCTAGTTCCTTAAAAATTGTAGTACTGGGTCAAGCCAAACAAGCCAGTTGCTGACTGGACATTGTAAGCCTGTGGGATCTGGCGGAACACATACTTGTTCGTGCCAGTGGACGGCGTAAGATTGACACCTGAAGCATTAGCAAGGTCAATCGTGCCACGGACATCGCCCGTTGTAGCGGACGGTGTAGTACGGTCAGCAGGTAAGAACCCGTTTGCAGCGAAACCCGTGTTAACCGATGGCGTCGTTTGAGAGTTACCAGAGTTAACAACAACTTCTGCAGCAGTATCCGAGCGAATCGGAAGACCAACGATTGCAGTCGTACCAACGGAATAAGCGTGGGTTGTATCAGCCGTGCCGCCCGAAAGCACCACAGACTTGATATACTTAAACGCCTTCTTACCGTTAACAGCGTTACCTGCCGAAATCGTAATGGCTTCCGACATTGGATACCCGTAGACATCGTAGCCGTTAACCGTTGCGGTTGCGTAGGTAGCACTTGCTGCGGCAGTAACGCTTACAGCGCGACCAACCATAGCCATTGGGTTCCACAGCCAAATAGAAGGTGACTGTATGTTAGTCGGGATAGCGCAAGATTGCACGGTTGGATAAGCCAAAGTGACCGTTCCAGACGTGAAAGTTACGTTCTGACTTAGCTGATAAGTACCAGTTTGTCCGTTACCAACCGTTGATGACGTTCCTGTCGTCGTAATCTGAGAACCGATATAGACGCCAGAAGATGCACCAAGAGTTCCACCCGTTACCGTCGTAGACGATGAAAGGAGAACCATGCCGGGTCCGATTGGCATGCCACTGTTTGCCGTAACTGTCAGGATACCATTCGTCGCCGAGGCAGTAACCGAAGCATAAGCATCAAGTGCAAGAACCGTATCCGTAGCGCCCGTATCCGACCGCGTAAACGTAGACGAATAATAGACACCAGTGGTCGCGGAGTTAGTCGTAACGAGTGAAAGAGTTGCACTCGTAGGGTTTGCCGAAGCAACAATAGCTGCTGCAGCGTTTGTATATGGGACGCCAGTGAACGAAACAATGTCACTGAAGCCATACCACCCGAAGTCCTGTGCCGATTGCGCTTCACCGGGAAGATAGGTGAATGGAAGGCGCGGATCAAGGATGCCGCCCCCCGCATAAAATAGCGAGGAGCCTAAGTCAGGGTTATAGTCCGATGGTTGCGATGGGTTTTGCCCAAAAACAATCAATGGACCGGAGAATGCTGTATCAGACATATTGCCTTCTCCTGTCGATTACGAGGTTGGGAACGAGCCGTAGATCGCGCGCCAGTTGTAGTAACCAAACGAGTAACGCTCGTAACCCTTAACAAGCAGGTTATCAGTCACAAAATCGACTTGCATGTCGGTCTCAAACTTGATGCGTTCCATATACGCCAAGCCATCGATGTTGGTAAGCAAGAACCAAGCATAAGCCGAGGTCAAGAAGTCGTTGACCATATAGCCTTCGCTAAGTCCGCCTGCCGTCATCATGATCGCATTGACGTCGTTGTCTGCAGTGCCCGGACGCAATTCAGTCTTCGTGAGACGGATTGCAACTGGTTCCAACTGCGGAGGAACGATTAGTTTGCGGCCACGAGCAAAGATTTTCAGACCAGCTTGATCCTTGAAGTTCGTGCGGACTGCAATCATTGCATTCAGCAAGGTAGCTTCGTTCAAGTCGACCTGAGTCGTTGGCGTGTTAGCAACTGTACCACCGTCGATTGGATGCGCCGTGGAGCAAAGTGCTACACCGTCACCGCCAACTGCTGCGTTGTACGTCGTTGCCGTATTAAGAATGTTCGCGCCATAAATTTCTTTGGTCTGCTGGAAAGATTCCACGAGGCCAAGGTTGGATGGCATGAACTGGGTCTTGTAAAGGTTATCGTCAATCGCCTTGCGGGTGATTGCGTAACCCAGAGCAATTTCAGTGTGCTCTTGGTTCCACACGAAGCGTTCGCCAGCATTGGAATCAAAAGCGGTCTGGCCGCCTTCGGTCTTAAGCTGTGCGAGGCCGAGGTAACGCATTTCAGCGGTACGCTCGAGAGCCATCTTTGACTCATGCTTCGTAAAGATTTTGTCGTACTGAGATGAAATCATCTCGTACTTGCCTTCTACCCCACGTAGGCCGGGAAGGAGAAGGTCTCTGATCTGACTAAGATTAACAGCCATAACACCTTACTCCTTAGCTGATGCCAGTTGGGCCAGCACCGTTCGTGCGCCAGACTTCGTTATTGAAGCCAACGATCACGTTGCAGTACTGCGAGGTTGGGTCGCCGCCGTTTTGGACGCCGACGTTGTAGTCCACGATGATGAATGGGTAAGTAACCGTCGTACCAACTGCCGAGAGATAAGCACCCGAACGGCCTGTCGACGTATTGCCCGTGCCAATGGTGAACTGAGCATATTGGCCCTGAACGCCAGAAGTCTGCGTGGAAAGCGTACCCGTGATTGGGAACGCGGTCGTGCTTGTTTGCACAATGAAACGAGCATTCGGATCATCGATAACATAAGCTTCAACGTCACCCGTTGCGCCCGAACCCGGCCAATAAGAAGACCAGACCGTGCGGCCAAGTGATGTGTTTAGATATTTGCAGCCAACGAAAATACCCGCGATAGCGGTCGAGCCTGCAGCAGCCTGAACGATGTAACCGTTTGCAGTGCTGACTGCTGGCATTACTGGGTCGCCAGTGTAGATAGCACCTGAGCTTGACGCAATACGACGGGTGGATTGAGCGAACGTCGGAGCGCCGCCTGCACCACCCTGATACTGCGTAAAGCCAAAATACGCTTGCGTATTAGCCATAGCAATTTTTCCTGAGTGATGAGGTTACTATGCGCCAAGCACTGTTAACCCCGACAAGATAACCCGCCTCCCACAGGGCAGGTTAGAGGCCGTCCTTATTCATTAGGAACAGGCATAGCCTCGTAAGATTTTTTCACCTGTGGCCGAACCCGGGCGTCATCGCGCGGTAAAGTTCCATCAGGCGTTGCACTAAGCTGCGCTTCTTTAGAGCGAACTTGGTTTCTTGCACGACGCAATTCTATAGATTTTGCTTCATCTGTCAACTCTTTAGGGCGTTCCATTAAAATCATGCCGTCACGCTCAATCGTGGCATAATTTCCCGTTGGCATCATAGCCTTATGGCGAGCATCTCGCGTTGTGGGAACAGGCGTCCAACCAGCATCCGCCAAACGGATCTGATATGATGGATCTTCTTGATTATAAATGGTTTTCCGCTTCCATTCATACGACCAACCTTCAGGAACAATGCTTGGATCGATGAAGTATTGGTCCGTATTCTCCAAATCCAAGCCCTGACGGTGAGCACGGATCTCAGCAGTACGTTTTGCTGCACGTTCTGCGGGGCTTTCTTGCCGGATGTCCGACCGAATGTCTGGGCGGATGTCTGAAGTTGACTTTTTAGACGTGAGTTTAGGTAAATTCTCAGCCATGTGGCTCTCCTATCAGTTAATTTTGCCTTCGCGCTTTAACGCGACCATGTTTTTGGCGTAATCTTCAGGCGACATGCCCATCATTGACGCCATTTCACGCATTTCTGCGCTTAACCGCACCACTTGTGACTTGCTTGGGGTGCCAGCGGCTGTACGGGTCGTTGGTGCGGCGGCTGGGGCAGTTCTTTTCTGAACAGGCGCGGCGGCGGCAGATAAGTTAACATCTTCACCGTCATCAACATGCGTTTGTGGCGCCCGCTTGAAGCCTAATTGATGCTCAATGGCGTCAAAATAGGAATCCGAGTCAACGATGTGGCCATCAGCCATCGCAATATTATGTGCCCCAACCATCTTTTGGTACATACGTTGGTCCGTAATGCACTGAGGATGCGACCGAATCCATGCCGCAGACCGTGGTGACAGCGTAGATGCTACACGTTCTACTGGGTCGCTAATCTGCGGTGCTGCTGATTGAGGGTTTGCAAGCTTTTCTTCAAGGGCTGACTTGCCATTTTGTAACTGCAATAACTTAGCAGCATTTAATGACATAGTTTCTTGGATCTGGGCTGCTGTATCGTAATCACCAGCAGTCATCGCTTCCCTAAAGTTAGACTTTAAGTAATCAGATTCACGTTTAATCTTATCAATTGCCCCAGTAATAAGGTGAAGATTGCTATCTTGCACCTCTGCGGCAGCTCTTGTAGCCGTTTGTTGAGCTTGTTGGGCGCGAGTTTCAGCCTCAAACCGAAGCTTCTTTTCCATTTCAAGACGTGATTTTAACTCAGCAATGCCTTCTTCCGGCGTTTGGGAGTCATTATCCGCAACTTTTGTTTCCGTTTTGTTCTCTTCAGTAGCATCATCAAGAACGGTGATGTTATCGTCTGCCTGTTCCATATTATATCCTCTTACCAAACTGCATCAGGTGCCGGAATGCGGCCACGGATGTCGATGTCACGCAAAACGCGGCACTGGACGCCATGCACGTTCATGGACCAGCCATCAGATGGGCGATAAAACACCCAGTCATTGACGTTAACTTCAACGCCCTTGAACCAATCCTGTTCTTCGTCGATGAAAGCTAATGGACCCTTTTTGACAACAAGGCCGACTTTGCCCTGATACTTGTCTTCCTCAACGTACTTATCCGTTAAGTGAATGCCGCTTTTGGTCTTATTTGGGCGAACATATGTTGCAATTAAAACATGCGTGTTAAACACTTCAATGTCGCTAATGTCGCCAAGTTCTTTAAGAATAGATTCCTTTGGGTCTACGTCATGATGCATGCGCGTATATGGCATCGTTATCCTCTTTCGCCTGATTGAATATTGCTGTCTGCTTCAGACATGAGTTCTTTGGCTTTCTGCAAGCCGCGAATCATGCCAACTCTAAGTTTGTAATCTTTAATGTCGTCCACATTGCCATTGGCAAGAATAGCAAGCTCGTCGGCAATCGCCTCATCTATGAGGCGTCCGATTTCATACTCAAGGAGGCTGCTATATGTTTGTACCATGCGGCTTTTATACACACCGCATGGTATCTATTCCTATAAGGACGTAGACTTTTAGACGGGTTATTCTAGCCCGTAAGCCTTAATCTTCTCAAGACGGCCCAATCCGCCACCCGCAGCGTTATCAATAACGTGCTTGGTTTTCATGCCTGCAGGGATTTCTCCACCATGCTTGCGGCCAATTGGCGGCATTCCCGGACGGCCAGCACCCATTGGAGGCATTGGCATTCCGCCACCCATAGGGGCGCCCATTGGCATACCTTGTGGAGGCATACCCATTGGAGGCATTTGTGGGCGTGGTGGTGGAGGAGGAAGAATTGCTGGGCCACCCATTGGAGGCATAGCTGGAGGCATATTGTCTCCCGCGCCATGAGGATGGATCATGATGTTAATGTTGGTCTTACCCTTAGCAGCACCGCCGCGCTTGCGGGCAATGCGGCCACCATCAACACCCGGAACATCATGTGGATAGCCCTTGCGGACAAAAAGCTCGCGGCCAGCTTCACCACCATCTGCATGATGCATGCGCTTCAAGGTTTCTGCCAAGTGAGCCTTCTTAGCTAACTTAGGATTCTTGCTATGCGCAGCCTTTTCAAGCTTCTTGGCTGGGATCTTTTCGCCTTCTGGAACATGCAATGCACGGTGTAGCGAACCCTTGTGCTTGATAGCGCCTTGGATCCACTTGGTTGATCCGCCAGAAGCCTTCTTAGATTTGGCTTCACCACCCCAGCAATGCTCATCACGCTTCATGGCAGATGACTTAATCATCTTCTTAATGAGTGCCTTATCTTCCGCCTCATCTGGGTGAGCAGCACCGCCCTTAGCATGATGTGCAGAAACTTTACCACCACGCTTTTCCGTAATAATTGGAGCATTACGCTTTACAATATTTGCTTTATCAGCAGGGCGTGGCGTAGGCATTGGGATGCGCTCTGGTAGGCCGCGTCCCTTCATTCCCTGTTCAATCTGGTCCTGACGGATCAAATCACCAACGGCGTCGCCATCTGCGTGATGTTCACGGCCCTTAATCTTGCCACCTTTACGCATCATTGGCTTGCCTGCCATGCCCGGCGCAATGCCAACTGGTGGGCGAGCAATCATTGGGCGCATTGGGCGCATGCCGCGCATTGGGCGACCTGCAAGTGGCATATTTGCAATTGGTGCATCACCGATAGCGCCAGCCATAGCCTTATGAGCACGACCGCCGCGCTTCATGCCGCCTTCATGCTTTACGCCGTCGCGAAGGTCATTTGCCTTCTTCTGGTCGCGGTTAATCCAACGATCAACTGGTGGCATAGCCTTGCCGCCATCCTTGCGAGCCTTGCGATCCGCGCGCTTTTTGGCATGAGCACCTGCAACTTTGCCGCCAGACTTATACTGACGCGGGCTAACGGGGCGCATGCCCGTTTGCTTGTCAGCATCAAGCATTTCGGCTGGTTCCCAAGAAGCTGATGCCGTCTTGGTATAAGGCTCACCAGCTTTAATGCCTTTTAGGCGGGTTTCGGCTGCATCTTTGGCGGCCTTACGATACTCATGCATAAGTTTGCTCCATAACTGCGCGTCCGCAGGTTTAATAAGAGAATATTAGCCTATTTACGGGTTTTGTACAATAGATGTTCATGCTTTGTTTCCTTTAACAAACCGCAAAGAATTTGCTATTGCATTATTACCGTGAACTGATCCACCTGTAGCTAAAAATCTAGTTAAATACGGGTTTTGGTACGTAGATGCTCCATAACCTTTGGCCCCATATGACTCGTATGCACCCGGTTCAACGGGAATTAATGGTTTACCAGTAGAACCAAGAACTATTGGCACAAACGCGGTTGAAGGCGTAGTTTTTCCAGAAGTGTCGCCGCTTCCTGTTGGTTGTACCGTATCTTTACTACCCTTGATAGTAGTATCGGTTGTCCCGCCAGAAATGCCGCCCGTTGTGTCGGTTGTTTTTAATGCCCCGACGTTGCTTCCGCCTAAATCGGCATAAGCTTGTGTCCCAATTTTTACAAACGGGTTCATTAATTCTTCAAGGCCCGTATTAATTACGCTGCCCAATGTGGGAACCATAGTTACAGAACCATCAGGGTTAACCCTAGGAACCATAACTTGTGGCGTAGTTTGACCCACGGATATTTCACCCGACTTTGTAGTTGGGCCAAGTTTTAATCCATATTTCTCAAATGCATATTTGTTAAAGTCGGCGATTAAACCCGGATCTTCTGAACCCCAACCGGGCTGATTCATTAAATCCCTATATACATCATCTGGGTTGGTCCCAGTGTCACTTGCAGCTTTCTTAACAACATCAACTGTAGCGCTATCTCCGCCCGTCGCTTTGGGGACAATAGGATTTCCACTTGTATCAGTTATGCCTAAATCTGCAGGCCGAGCTATTGGCAAAGGGACATTTGTACCACCTAAAGTTGCTATTGCATCCGCCGTTCCTTTGGGCGGTGTATAGCTATAAATACTTTGATTCCCTGTGGGACTAGTGGAATCTAATGCTTTTCCAACAACATCTGTAATTCCATATCCATCAGAGGGATTTCTGCCAAACTGATTAACGTACCTCAATGCCGCGCCAACATCGGCAGGCTCACCTCCGCCAGTAAATGTGCCACTTTGTAAAATAGGCGTGCCAAATGTCGTGACGGTTGGTCCTCCCGCAGCAACAGACGCGTCCGCTGCGGCGTTAAGAGCAGCATTTTCTGCATCCGCTGCTTGACTAGCTAATTGAAACTTGGCTGCTTCTGCCGTTGCCCGATCTGACGGATCTACACCGCCCCCCAACAAAGGCGTGTTTGTACCGTAAGGTTTAGCAACTTGAGTATTTACAATACTTGCTGGTGCATTGGGATCAAATGATCCTACAACCTCAGGAGTTGTTACATTTACCGCTTCAGTAGGTGAAAAAAAAGCATTACCTACAGATTCAAGAACTTTGTCATACCAAGCTTTGCCGCTAGTGTCCCCGCCAGTGGTGTCTGGTTTAGGGGCCGTGTCAGTCGTTCCGCCTGTAGTATCTGACGAGTCTTGGCCTGTAGTATCTGACGAGTCTTGGCTTGCAGCCGCAGCCGCAGCCGCAGCATCCGCTGAAGCTTGTTCAGATTGAGAAACACTATCAGCTCGGACATTATCGCCGCTGCTACTATCTGAGCTGCTTGTATCTTTGGTTTCACTGTCTTTGGTGTCGCCTTCATCAAACTCAATAAGGCCCGTTCTTGGGTTTATTTTCCCAGAACCACCTCGCTTCTTTAACAATGCAGCTTCACGAGGATTAATATGGGCAAGGATAGTGTCATCACCACGGCCTAATGACTGTGCAATGCGTAAGGCATTTTTAATGCTTTTATTCATAACAAACCTGCTTGCTTTTTAAAGTAACTAATGTTATATTTTGCATACGGCGCAAAAGGAGATTAATATGGCACTTTGGTTTATTACAGACGATGGACGCGAAGTTCATAAGCCACCTTACAATAAAGCCGAACAAATGGCTATTTACAAAAGAATGGCTGATGGGCCAAAAGTTATTGTGAAACATTCTGCCCCCCATTCTGAGAAGTGGCCCCTCCCAAAATTGCAGCGCCTGCAACAGCCGGGAGAACAGAACCGTTCTTAAGTGCTTTTTCAAGCCTACCAATCCAACCCGGCCCTTGGCTGATAATGCGGCGCGCATTTTGTATATCTATGCGTGTAACTCCCCATTTATTTTTCCAATCTTCGTCTCTTTCCAAACGATTTAATGCATTTTGCGGAATATATGGGTTGTTATCAAATGCCGCCCTTGCTTCAGGAGTGACATTTACCGCATCTAACATTTTTCGTGTGGCAGAGCCGGATCCAATGCCTTGTTGCCATTCGTCAACAAAATCTTGGTAAACACTATCAATTTTTACACGTTGTGCAGATTTTGCTTGGGGAGCTGCGGCTAATACGTCTTGAGCAACTTTTTTAGCACTTGCCATAGGATCAGAAGGCAAAGGCGCGCCTGAAAGAGTTGGCCCAATAGGTTGTGTATACCCTTTCCCAAATTCATTAGGCTCAGGATAAAACCGTGTAATTGTTAATCCTTGCCCAGTATCACTTGCATCCGGCAAACCATGACGGGATGCTACAGCATTTACACGTTGAATTTCTTCTGGTGTAGCCTTTCTGTCCATTGGTAAATATAAACTATTTGCCTCACTCCCCGGGGCAACGGCTTGAACTTTATGAGCAGCTCCCGCCATTTGAGCATCAATATAAGGCCGAACAGATTCTGCCGCAGTAAGCATTGCAATATCATGAGGCGGTAATTCGTGCGCCCCCGTGGAAGAAGTTTGGAAGCTAACAAGAGGACGCGCAACTTCGCCGGGATTAAATTCTGTTACTCCCCCCGGAGGGGTATACATTCCTGTCATTTTTGTTGTGGGTAATACACGGGCGGCAACCCCAGTATCACCTAATCGCAATCCACCATAGATTGCATCGCGCGCACCCGGAGCATTGGCCCATGTACTACGAGGGTCAGCAGCAAAAACTTCTTTTTCTTCTTGTGTTGCATTAATTGAACCGGGCAAATGTCCTGTTCCGGCACCCGGCTGAGCTTCGTAAGTTGCAAAAGCGGTATGTTTAGGGAAATAATCAGCAATTGTATTTTTGGCTATATCATATGCATCTTCATAAGCCATTGTACGTGCAGTTTCAGGATCTATTCCTTTATCTGTATATTTTTTAATTAAATTAGGCCGTTGGTCTAATATGTCATTAGCTTTTTGCCTTACCCAAGGGGCAGCTTGAATTTTTTCACCCGTCCAATTTGATATGTTGCCAAGATTTTCTTGGTTGGCCCGATCAATGGCAAGAGCCGTTTCATAATCCATAAAACCATGTTGCGCAGCAGTAAGTGCGTTACGTTGTGCTTCGCCACCCGGTTCAGTATAGCCCCATTCACGAGCATACCTAAAGTCATTTACACCTGTTGCGCCCGGGGGTATTGGTTGGTCTGGATTAATTTTACGTGCGTATTCACCTGTCTTTGCACCTAATTGATACAAACTAGGATCATTTGCTGCAATTGCTGCCAAATGAGCTTCATGTTGTGCAGGTCGGGCCGATTTTACGGGCATTCCCATTAACGATGCATTGTTTTCTTTTAATGCAAAGCCAAGCTCACTTTCGGGGCTAACACCAGCAGACCATTGAGCTTCTTGATTCGCCATCCATAAATTGTCTTTGGGGTTGTCCCCTGTAACTGTGCGTACAGCATCTCTATAACGGTCATACCAATCCGCCCCACGAGGATCTTGACGAACATTTGCATCAAATTGATTGCGTTGTTTTATTAAATCTTCTGGTGATTGCACTTCTCTAGGGCCGCCAACATAATAACTTTGTGAGCTTTCAGGGGCTTGAATTAAATGAGGTTCTGATTTTGCTGTTTTGATAGCATCTTCAACTGTCATGTTACGGATATTAGGCAATTGAGTTGCTTTTCCCACTGGCCCCATGCCCGAACGCAATATTGCACCTTCACCCGCGCCAGAAAGAGCGCTTGTTCCGGCACCGAGTCCCAATAGACTGCTAGCCAGTTTCATTGCGGCATACTGTTGCTGCTCGGGGTCAAGCTCGCCACGATAAACTTGGCCAAAAGGCGCTATTGTATCGTCGTAAAGTCCTTGCGCGGCATTTTCAACAAATTTTGCCGTTGTTTGTAAAGCTTCTTTTTTGCCTTGCGGCGTAAATCTTTTTTGCAAAGTTTTAGTAATTGGTGTTGGCGCTTGCGTAGTTATATTTTGGTAAATTTGTTTTGGCAAACCAGTTAAATAATCATGAACACTTGCACCAGCTTGGCGCATATAATCGCCGTATGATGGTGTTACATCGCTATCGTAAACTAAATTGCTAGGTTGTTGCGCAATTCTTATTGCGTCGTTAACGTCTGAATCGTCTGTAAAGTCAACCATGTTTTACCTACTGTATAACGCCACGAGGATTAGGTGTAATGGTTGGTTCATTGCCTTCAAGACGCTCTAACATACCCGGATCAATCAATTGACGAGCAATATTAAGACCTTGTGGGTTACGTGCCATCTCTTCTGCAAACTTCATGGCAGCAAGACGCTCACGGCTTTCACGATCACGCTTGCGGTTCATGGCATCTAACTGAGAATCATTATTTTTTTGCTGAATTTCAGCCAATTGGATCTGATCTTCAGTGGACATACCTTGCTGTCCGCCCGCTTTGCTCTGCATTTCAGCAGTTTTAGCTTGGGCTTCCATCATTTTAGACTGCGCTGTTATCATTGCAGCCTGTCCCGCCATCGCAGCCGCTTGCGCTTGTGGGTCTGGAGGCGCAGGTTGGTTCTGAATATCCCGCAGCAATGCACTTGGGTTAGCCCAGCCAAGGGTAAGCAGTGCTTCACGGTTAACTGCATCCAAGTTGTACAGGTCAGGCGCCTGTGTAGCCAACTGAATGAGGGCCGTAACCTTCATGA
>Ga0208109_1000266_pt1 | contig 17352 bp, 20 predicted proteins | sample CryBogCBH18Jul08_FD_184594 | JGI IMG/M metagenome (GOLD analysis project Ga0208109, IMG submission 184594) | Freshwater microbial communities from Crystal Bog, Wisconsin, USA - CBH18Jul08 (SPAdes) (version 2) | ecosystem: Environmental > Aquatic > Freshwater > Lake | place: Crystal Bog...
AGTAAAAATTCCACCGAATTTCTCGCTTTTTCGGTGGATTTTTAAGATTTTATACAAAATATGATATATTTTGCGGTAAAATTTAATTATTGTGTTGTATTTTGCTGAATTGTAGCCATATGACGCAATGCAACTTCTGAAATTCTGTCAGCATTGCGATTCGCAGTGCGTTCAGCCTCTTCAAAAAATTGAATATTGCTTTTTGATTTCATATGTTGCTTTGCTAATACTTCGCGAACACGCTTATCGTGGAGTTCCCATAAAGATTGTAAGCGTTCCACTTCGTGAAGTATTGCTTTATTCTGCTCTTTTGTTTGATTCCGGTTATTCATATCACGTAGCATTCCTACTACAGACTTCCAAGCACCATCAATTATCGGCTGTAGCTCCATTTTACTTTAGTGCGAGAAAATAATTTTAGGGAAGTCCGGGAGGATTAATCCAGAATCTCCACCGAGCCCGCCTTGAGTGTCAGCACACGAGTAAAGTGTAGGATGACGTAGTGCGTGAGAGACCCTGGCGACACATTGCCCGTCGTTAAATCAGACTGCTGGTATCCAGCCTGGTTGAGTTCAATAGCAATCTGGTAACCAGATGTGGAGGTATTGATACCACCAGCATCGGGCTGGTTGGTGAGGAACTGCTCAAGATTGATACCGACCTGGAACATAGACTCATCACCAGAGAAAGCACCGAGTAGCGAAGAACCCTTCGTGCCAGGCACGAGCAAGTCCTGAAATTCGTTGGCACCAGGAACCGCAGTATCCGATGTGGAAATTGATGCAGCACGAGGAACAGTCTGACCCTGCCAGTTGAACCAGTCAATCATAGAACCAGAAGCAACTGAACCCAATAGGTTGTAAGCCTTCTGTAGCTCAGAGAATGCCTGGCTTGGCGTTGTAATCTGGAGCTGAGGATAACGTTTAGAGTTGATAATTACCTGGTAAGATGCCATACCAAACTGCCCAGCGTGGCTGTTATTACGCCAGATAGTAGAACTCTCAGCAACGGTCGGCTTAGTCGTTCCATACACACCCTTGAGGAAACGAGTTCCCTTAGCCACGACAATGCGAGTAAGACCTCCCACCTTCGTAGCCGAAGGAGCGATATTAGCATTTGAATCTGACTGCGGTAGAACAGCGGGCTGAATCTGGTAAGTATCAATTGGGTAAGCAACACCAGAGCCATTGGGCATCTTGAGCTCATTGTCCATCAGGGCATAGTAGTCAGCAGACATACGGCAGCAGTCATATGTCAGCGTCACGTCGCTAATCTGAATTTGCGCGCCACCCGTAGTCCAGGTAGAGTCCGTTCCAAGACGAGTCCAGAGGCAAGCATTGAGATTGCTCTTGAACAGGAACTCAAATGTAATATCCTGGAAGTTGCGGGCAGCGAACAGCGAAGGCAGACGACCAATACCGAGGAAGGTTAGAGGCACCGAGTAGTAGCGTCCAAATTTTAGCCAGTGATAGCCCGTTAGCCAGCGAGACTGGAGACGAGTTGAGTTCGTGAGTAGAGGCTGAGCTGACAGTGTCTGGGGAACATCAACCTGCACAGTAGCGGCAGTGTTAGACAGCGGAGCGACGAAAATCTTAGACGCAAGTGCAGATACGGAAGAATCGTTCTTGGAATAGACGTAGAGACCCTCGGCACCACCGCTCTGCTCATAATACTGGCGAGGCATAGAACCCTGCACGAGGGCATTGACGAAATGACCAACGTTATTGATTACCTCTACAGTCTGACCACCAACCTTTACGTTAATAGTATCAACGAGTGACATAATATGGTCATCTAGAGCAACATCAGTGGGGTCAGTATTAGCTTTAACCAGGAAGTTCAGGCAGAACGTTGATGTATCAATGTAATCATTCTGGTTAGCAACACGAATAATCATAAGCTTAGTTCCACCCGTGCCGACGGCATACGCATCGCCGGAAGAAGGCACCTGCGTCGCTGTGTAACGCTCCTCTACGACCGAAGCACCCGTGAGGCGGTCCTTGAGCATTGCAAAGTCGGGGACGACCTCCTCAACACGAGGCATCAGATACGGGACGGTGAGGGAGGACATTTGTTTTCTATTATATAGAGTTTAAAATATAATAGAATACTTTTTGCTTGATTTATCAAAAAACCTTAGCAACATCATTTGCTTTTCCAAGAACGGAAGCAACACGACCTGCTGTTTTACCCAAAGCACCACCTTGCGCAGCCGTTAATCCAGCACCTGCCAAATTCTTAAAACCTCCACCAACATCTCCTTGCCGGAAAGAATCAGCACTATCTAATCCTTTATTTGCAATACCCTTGAGCTGACTGGCACTCAAACCTCCGTAAATTGGAACCATTTCGGCGGCACTTTGAAGTCCGGAAGCAACTTTGCCAATCACAGGAATACTCTTAATCTTCGTAAGTAGTGGATTTTCATAATTTACTCTTTCTCTAGCGTAATCTATACCAGTTTTTAAAGCTCCTTTTAAATCTCCGTGAAGCACTTGATTACCTGCATTTACACCAGCATCTATACCACTTTTTATACCTGACGCTGCCCAACCTATTGGAGTATATTTTTCAATACCTGATGCTATTGAACCAATAACGGGAACAGATTTAATTTTATTCCACGCATTCTCTCCAAAATCTTTAACTTTGCCCCAAGCATTCTTAACACCTTCACCTATCCTACCAAAGAAGTCTTTAACTTTACCATTGGTTTGAGCGTTTCCCATTCTATTATATACTAACCATTTGGTAAATATCCTGCTACTTTTCTTGCTGTTCCTACCGCACTATCTACTTTACCGAGCGTATCTTTTACATCAATGCCCGTCTTCTTTTTAGCATAGTCGTTGAGTGCGTTTTCTCCACGCTCTACCAAATGTGATGCTACTCCGCCAACAACCGGAAGTTTGTGTAGAAACGTTTTGAAACTTCCATAGCCATTTTTGACTTTATCATATATCTTGCCGAAGCCTTCAATCCCACCTTTTACCTTTCCAAGCACAGGAGATATTCTTCCCCAAGCACTCTTAAGCCAACTCAGGACTCCCATTTTCTATCTTATAAACACTATTTAATGTGCGAAATCTTTCTTTCGCAGGTCTAATGTAATCTACAATCAATGCACCATATGAATCTTTTTTGCGTATGTCTTTGTATATTTCTACTATATCATCAGGAGTGGCTAACTCACTCTGGTGTTCTTCAGCGACCTCATCCAACATCTTCTTATTTACACCTAAAAGAATCAGGTGGGTAAGATTGGTCATACGACAATTACGATTAATATGGTTATATACCTGAGCTGTAATCATAATGCTAATACCAGCATTACGACCACTGCAGAATATATCATCAATGACATTTACTGAATTACGACTAACCAGTCCCTTGGATGAGTAGTCATCAAAAATAAAAAGAATACGATAATATCGCAATCCCTTCTCTTTTCGGTCTTTCTGAATTGCTCGGATTTCATTGACGGTATCATTTATCTCTTCTTCATCAAACTTATTATAAACTTCGGTGTTTGGTATTTTTTCATATTGAGCATTGTAGCGAGGAGAACCATTCCATATCAATATCTTATCAAAGAAACCACCATACATCTTTTTGTCCTTGATAAGTGAATATATGAAACTACTTTTACCTCCTCCAGATGAGGCAACTATAACCAAACGAAATGGATGGGAAAATAAACGAGGGTCTAATTTTCCTATCTTGTCATCCCTTGTCTCAGTATCAAGAGGCATCGGCAGTATTTTCAGGTCTTCCTTCTTCGGCATTGTTATCTACTTTGACAAAAGAGTTTTGTAAAGCCGTATTTACCAAACCTGCTACATCAGTTAAGGCTTTTGATAAAGGTGCTACGTGTCCTGGCAAACCTGCTATCAATCCCTTCAAATCTTGATATATGAATTTATTTAGTTGCGGTGTAAGCAGATTATTGGCTTCAAGATTGCTCTTTACGAATACTTGGCAATTATTCACAAGTGCGTCATATTCAAAGTAGCGTGTATCACCCATATATGCTCTGGTCTTAGCCATAAACTCATTTAGCGTTATCGGGCGGTTCAATGGAACATCCATACCATCTTCACAAGGTGCTGGGTAGTATGAAAGATTGATTACTTCATTCTTTTCAAGGTGTAATTGCTTACCACCAACATCTATGACCATATACAAATGGAAAAACTTATCAAATCCTTCCTGTCTCTTTAGTTCATCCCACGCTTTACCAGATATCATTTTGAGCATATTTTCTGTTCGCTCTGATACTGGCTGACGGCATACTTTGATACTGCGAATTTCATCGTCTCCACATTGAACTAATACATTTTGAACCGCAGGAGGATATCCAGATGATACCTTTGCCTCGCTGATTGCCTTTAACACACTAGGACCATATTTCCCAATATATCTCTTAGCGTGTCCGCCGACCTTACCTATGAAATACTTGATATTACTTAGCCAGCCCATCTATAAATTAAAGTGTTTTTTAAAATCTGAAATACTTTCTGTTAGACTCGGTTTGTTCCACAATATCCACCGAGATAAACTTCCCGGTGTTGTTGGGTCATTCCAATTTTCAGTCTTTTTGTGCCTGGTCAAGTATCTCTTTTTACGTTCGGGGTCTTTGTGCATTGTGTAGTCCTCATACCCCTTCGCACCAAAGGAAACAATTTTCTCTCCACGACCACATTTTACTTCTTCATTGTTTTTGCAGGGACATTTCTTATCTCTAAATATCGCATCATACTTTTTATCTTTATTATGCGAAGGCTCAATCGCAACCAACTTCAGCTCCATCTATTATCTTCTAAGAATATAGAAATGACGACAAAGAATACTCCCCTTATGGATTTGGTTGATGTGTTGAACGGACTTACTATTCAGGCGAAGATACTTGATGGTCTTATGAGTGAATATGTGATGGGTAGCCGCGAGCAGGCGGACTTTGAGAATCGGTTTCATTCTTCGGTATGGCTGATTACAGATACACTGAAGAAGGTTAAACCTTTGGTTGAGAAAACTATTGAAAAGGGATATTCATTCTTCGGCTCTAATAAAGACAATGCCGTTGAAGGTGCAGTCAGTGCTGATACCCCGAGCATCGTTCTCACTGGAGAAGGCGAAGAGGTGGTTGTTGAGTAATCACTACCAACTAAGGAAAATTGATATTACAGAAAACTTCTTTCGCTTTCGCCAAGTTCCACCATCACAACTTGGTAATTATCGTATGAAGACTTTGGATAATGGTGTTAAACTGGTTGTAGGTAATTAATCAAACCGAACGATGTTTTCACCAGGTCCGTAGTGATGAACCTGTATTCCCTGTCTCTTTGGAACAGATTCTAAACGCTCTTGCTTTTGTTTATCACGCTGTGCCTGTGCTTCTGCTTTACGCCTATCTAATTCTTCCTGAGATGTTCTGGGGCGACCTCCCCGGTTTTTCTTGACTGCTTCTTGTTTTTCAATTACAGGTTCCATAACTGGTTTTTCAACACGAGGTCTTCCACGAGGTCTTTTTACAGGTGCTTCATACTCTTTGAGTTCTGTACTTTGTTCTTTTAATTCAGATTTAAGTGCTTTTTTCGTTGGGTGCTCAAGTGTCTTAACAAGCTTCTTGTGTTCCTTAATAAGTGCAGTCTTCTTCATTTTAACTACTTTTTCCTTACCCACTCCCAAATCACGTAAGTAAGGTTCCTTAACAAGTCTCTTTTTACCAAGCTCATCTTTCCTATTAATTAACGCGGTCAATTCTGATTGTGTATATTTTTTGACCTTCTTCTCAGGCATACACAAAGGATATTCACCTTTATCATATTTCACATTGCCACAAGCCTTAGGATGATTTGGTGTATCTACATATGAACGAACATCAACCCACTTATCATTACGCCACTTAGCAAGGTCGCCGGGCTTCTTTCCTGTATATGCTTTCTTGTCGTCGCCATACTTATCACGATATGCTCGTAAATAAAAGCGAGTATAAGCCATTGAACGATACGCAGAAGGCTTATCATATGTTTTATTAACCTCTGCTTTAGTTTTATTGTAGAGAGCCTCGTCTGTTGGCGTTGCCATCTTTTCTATATATATAATAGAAATGACTGCCCCACTTCCTCTTCGTTTTTACAACCCCGTCAAGGACCTGTGCCAGAAGGCGAATTTAGATTATGAAACTGTTCTGGGCAATTCGCTATCTCCCCAGATGAGGGAGGCGTATATTAATGCCGAAATTCCCAAAATTGCTTCCGAGTTTGTATCGGCAGATAAGAAAGCCGTCCGCCGTAAAATAGAGTTCTATAATAAGAAATATGGAGATGGAAACGTATGTCTTGGAGAGAATACAGCAGGAACGAGCGAAGACAAAGGGCGTATTCGCTACGATGCAGGGGCTAATGTGGAGTATCCATTGCCTGACGACAGCAAGGGTAACGAATCCAACACTTTATCAAACGGCTTGGATGGTAATGGACATAGCGGGAAAGTCCGATTTATCCACCCGCCAGGACGCTGGGTCCCCGGCAAAGGAATTGTCTATTGAGCCTCCCGGTGATGTTTTTAAGAGTGATTGAACAGACAATGAACAGTAAATAAACAATAAATTTCTGTGTATAAGGTATAAAATGTCTGATACAGAGGAAGTCGTGATTCACCGAACCACTCGTGTTCCTAAGAATACAAAGCCCGAGATTGCTCGTGAGAAACTCAAGGAAAAGCGTGAGCGTCTCAAGAAAGAGAAGGAAGAGAAACTAATTGAGGAGGCACGAAAGCGTATCGCTGAAGATGATGAGAAGAAGCGTCTTGAACTGGAGACGAAGGCAAAGGAAGAGGAGGATAAGAAGAATACCGACCCTATCTATCTTCTTTCAAAGCAGATGCAACAGATGATGGCGATGATGAAGCCTCCTACTGAACCTGTTGTTCGCCAGCCTGAACCAGAGGTAAAGAAGACTAGGGCAAAGCCAAAGCCAAAGCCGAAGCCAGAGCCAACAAAGCCCAAACCTGCCCCGAAGCCTCGTGCGGTTCGCAAGAAGAAGGTTGAAGTTCAGGAGAGTGAATCAAATGTATTTATTGGAAATGAGCGTAGGCAGGCACCTGCACAGGAAATTTATTATGAGCAACCGCAAGAGCAGGGTTCTGGAAATCCTCTTCTTGGGGCTTTGATGAGCCGACGTGGTATGAATAGTGCTTATTATTGATTACTTCTTCTTGTAAGTCTTCTTTGCCTCCTTCATTGCATCTGAAAGAGTCGCCTTTGCGTTCTTCTTCTTTAGCTTGGCGTGTGCCTCCTTAACCGCTTTCATCCATTCCGTCATTTTACTTAAGGGCACGATTATTTTGACGAAGTCCTAAAACCTGACCCGGAACCATACGACGAACCATTCCAATCTTTCCACGAAAAAATTGTGTCGCAGGCGTTTCACCGCCGGGCATATGTGTTTCAGGAAAACGAGGGCGAACCTCTGGATGTTGTTCGTGCCACAACTGGCGGAAATTACTTTGTGTTCCGCTCGTATCTCCTCCAAAATTTCCTAAATTTGGCATATCTACTGGATGAATACGATATCCTCCGCTTCCTGCGAGAACAGGTGCCGTATTCAATGGGACTCTACTTTCGGCGTGTTCGGGGAAGTATTGTGTTTGCGACGGTCCTGCACGAGGCATATTTCCATAGAGACCGACCTTCAACATTTCTATTCATAGGCAGGAAAAATAGTGTATATTAATAGAAATGAAAGTGGCTCAGCAACTCGCACAGATGCGTCGTGAAGGAAGTGCAATTACTTCAGGAGGCACACCAGTGAATTTTACAACGGCATTTTCACGACAGACAGATGCTCCACCAATTCTAACCCGCAATTCTTATCAATCTACAGCTGGTGTTGATAGCAAGGGTCTTCAGATAAGCACAACAAATCTTGGTGATTATCGTCAGGGTCGTGCTATTTCTCAAGGTCAGATATTCCCGAGCATTCCATACTACCCTACACCAGCTGGTCAGGTCTTCTTCCAGAACATTGGTAATAACACATACCAACCTGAAAATAACGCTGCAGCGACACACGCTATAATTACTCGTCTTGGAGACCAGCAGTTTAAAGCACGTGAGAATGCTCCTTTTGCCGACTATATGGCTGAACAGCGTCTTGCTCGTGAGGTTCAGGATTCAGAACGAACTGCTGGACTTCAGGAACTTGGTTTGACTCGTGAAATTCTTCGTAATGTAGTTGCTCATCGTCGTGAGCAGAATGAGTCTGATTATTTGCGTCGTGCTCTTGATTCAGGTATGTCTGCACAGGATGCTCAGGATGAGCTTGAGGGTCTGCGTCGCAATCACGCTCTTGCTGAAATGAAGGCAGATGACCGCACATACCAGGCTAAGCTTCTCATTACTCGCTTGGCTAAGGCTCGTGGTGTTGCATCTATGGTTCAGGAGCCACTTGACCGTTCATCCGCTATTCACAATCCTCAACCTTCTGAGCAGATGGCGAATGCTATGGGTATGGTTGGCGAGGGTTTTGGACAAGGCAAGTTGGATGTTGCTAAGCAGTTCTTGACTCCTGATTACTATCGTCGTATGCTCAAACGCACTGCGATGACATCAGAGGCTGCTGACCGCTTGACTGCTATGAACCAGGCTTTTACTGATGAGGCTACAGATGAGGCTGGAATCACTCAGAACACAAATACTGGAAAATCATTTGCTACTCTACAGGGTCTTGAGCGTGAGAACGAGCTTGAGCGTCATAAAGATTTGGTTGCTTCTCGTCTTGAAATTCTGCGTAATCGTGGTAATAAGATTATGGGACCTTTGCCTAAGCCAATTATTGGAGAGGAACTTGTATCTCGTTTATTCGGTGATAAGAAGAAGCACGAGCGTGTTCGCTTTGAGGAAGTTCTTATTGATACTGCTTCGCCTGCCGAATTGCTTGTTGCTGCGAATGTTGTTGCTCTTAAGAATCCTCGTGCTTTCCGTGATGAATTGATGCGACACGGACTACATCACGAAGTAGCAAGTGAGTATCGTCGTGATTTGATTTCTATACTTGAGAAACTCACAGATGCTAAGAAGATTGCTATTCCAAAACCCCGTTTTGATGCAGAACTCAAGCAGACTGAAATTATTAAGGCATTACGCAGATATGCTCTTGCTAGTGATACTGAAGTTGCTGGATTTCAGAGTGCTGCTGAAGAGTATGCAAGCTTTGAGGCTGAGGGTCGTCCAGTCAGTGAGACAATACACGCAATGGCAGCTGCTCGTGGATATAGCCAGATACGTAATATTGGTGCTAACCCCGTGTTCAGTGGTGCTCCTGCTGGCGTAGCAAGGACGGAACCTCTGATGAGTTCTGGTGGCGGTGGTGCTGGTGGTGTTCCAGTTTTCCATCCCGGTAATCAACTCGCCGAGCCTGGTGTTGCTGGTGTTCAGGTCAATGTTTTACATCAGCAGACGGATGCAGACGCTGGAGTTGCTCCTCTTGCTGGTGCTGGTGGTGGTCGTGCTCCCCGTTCTCGTTCTGGTTCTCCTCCTCGTGGTGCTACTAAAGTTTTAAGTAAGATGAATACCGATGAACTCAAGGAAGAGGCACGGCGACGGGGTCTTGATGCTTCAGGAACCAAAAAAGAATTACAGGACCGAATCCGAGAACATAAGCGTAAGTAAAAATAAAACGCTAATATAAAGTAGAAATGTCTCTAACTGCGGGAACCCTGTATATCAGTTCTTACAATAATGCTGACCAGGACACATCTACGAACTTCAATGTTACGCTGTCGGTTCCTGTGAATAAAGCAAAACGGATTCGTGTGCTTGGTGTTACTATGCCCAACTTGATGAACCCTTTTGGCTATAATGACGACCTGTGGCAGTTCAGTATAAATGGAACTAATTATAGTATGGAGTTTGCACGTAATATTCGCTGGGCTTCAATGACAGATTTTCTTACATATGTGAATACAACTTTGTTTCCTGGTGCTACGCCTGCAGTTCCAGGTGCCGTTACTTTGAAGTATGATGCCCCTTCAAATCGTGTTTATTTGCAGTCATCTACGAATACCGATGTGATTGTGATGCCTCCTTGGAATTGGAATAATCTTGCTGGTTCTGCTGTTGCTTATAATGCAAATTTTCGTCTTGGTTGGACATTTGCTAAGTCTGTAACTTCTGTAGGTGGCATTCTATTTGCTGATGGATTCCCAAATGTATTTCAGCGAACAAATAGCGTTTATATTACCAGCAATCTTGCGACTGATTCAAACAACGACGCTAACATAGCGAACATTATCGGACGCTTCCCGGTTAATGTGTCTTGGGGTGGAATCATAGTATATGAGAATGTCCATTCTGATTTTGCTGCTCCTTTATTCACAGAGAGTTTCAAGACCGTTCATTTTCAGCTACTTGATGAAGACTACCAGCCTCTCGTCAATCCTGATAATGCTTACTTCAATATTCAGCTTGGTATTGAATATTAGTCTCTTTATATAATAGAATGTCTCTAACCTACCTCTACTCAAAAGTTTATGGGTATGTATTACCTGGCACAAATCCGTGTAATACACAACCAAATGTGGTTCCAAGTGCTAATTTGTGTGGGCAGAATGCGAGTTATGTAGTTACACCTTCTACTGAAACTTGCGTCTGTTATGATGGTGCCGGACCTGGTCCGATTCCGCCTGACCCTGTAGTAGTTGCTCCAAGTCCTCCAACTGGACTAACTCTATCATATGCTCAGGGTGAAACTGTGCAACTTTACTGGGCTGCTCCTACGACTGGTGGGCAACCTGATTATTATAGTGTTCAATGGGGATATACAGTTGACCCTGAAGAAGTATATTATGCTACCGCTATATCAACATTCATCACAATTGAAAGTATAAATCCTGGTATTGAAGTCAATTTTTTAGTCTTTTCTGTAAATTCTGCTGGTCAGAGTGCTCCTGTTCAACTATTGAGAATTACAACACCTACATCTACAGAAATATATACTTCTCCGTCGTATAACGTTCTCAATAAATTTGATGGTATTTTTACTGCTGTCAATGCGACCGTTCCTTTAGATTTTGATGCGTATGCAAATAGAAATTTTGTGAATCCAAATGCTATTGCTTTGACATATAGTTTTGGAGATTCTCAGCCGTTGCGTCTTCCAAGTAATTTGTGGTTCAAACTTTACTTTCAGGGCAATACTGAATATCAAAATACCTATACTCGTGGCGTAACTACGAGTGATGCTGATGCTATATCAGGTGGAAACTGGACTACGACGAATAGTTGGGTTGATATGATTATTCCAGGTGCTAGTATGATTTTACAATATAGCCCTGATAACCCACAAACTTCTGCTGGTATATATCCCAGTTTTAATGGAACGTGCGGATTCAATTTTACATATTTATATTGCACTGGTGCATTCAGTCCTGCATTTTTGCAGGATAGACCAGCACAGCCACAGAATTTACTTCCCACATATTACGGAACTGATACTATCCAGCTGACTTGGGACAAGGTTGGAAATGCCGATAGTTATTTGGTTGAATATTTTGTGAAAGCTGGTGGGGTATCTCAGTATTTTTCAACTGCGAACAATTGGGCTACTATTACCGGATTATCACCTGGTGCTGAATATTATTTTACAGTTTATTCGTTTAATGGAGCTTATAGTGTAGCATCTGCTGGGCAAACTATTACTATGTTTTCCGCAATTGGAAGTGGAAGTGTTCGTGTTGATGATTTAACTACATTGCCCGTTGCCCAGACAAATTATTTGGGTTATCTTGAAACACCTAGCGACTGGGATTATCATAATAATGATTTTACAGACCCTAATCCCGCTACACCAGGTGGCATAGGATGGATATTAAATGGATATTTTAATTCTACAGGAACTACTGCACCTCTTTCTCAAATCTATGTGATTACCGATGTTGATGCTACTACAAGATTATCTTTCAACTGCACAAATCTTGGTGGCACTCCGAATATTATAAATCCTTGGACTGTAAGCACTAATATGCAACCTTATATGGTGAATCAAGCTAAGTTTGGTATTTATATGACTACAGGTAGCAATGCTGGAGTTACAATCAGCGGATATATGAAAGTTTATATACGCTACAACCCTTGCAATGGAACGTATGACCCAGCATTAGCATAATAAAATATTAATACAAATTAAATGAAACATAAGCACTGGGAAGCCGATGTTGGAGGCGAAATATTTACTGCACCTACTTTGAAAAAACTCGCAGAGAAATTAGATATTAAGCCTTCTTTGATTGAGGGTGCTTATTATCGTAAGCGTCTTGAAGATAAGATTAAGATTCGCAAGGTTGAAGACCCTCGTCCAGGACTTGTCGTCTGGAAGTATAATCCCGGAGAAAATATTGTTCGCTTTGATTAAAGATGGAATCATCCGAGACCCCGGCTCAGCGTTATCGTAAAACTGATAAGTGTAAGGAGGCTCGCAAGCGTTATTATGATAATAAAGGAAAGACTACCGCACACGAGTATTATCTCAAGAATCGTGAGCTTATAAATGAGCGTTCTAAGGCTCGTTATGCAGCGATGAAGGCTCAGGCTGAAAATAACTTGGGACAATAACTTGGTAATCATAATCAAATAACCACTGAATAATTCGGTAGTTTTTTGACTAATTGGCGGACAGTCGCCCGGACTTTTTTTTTCTGGGAACAGGGTATAGAACAATGGTGAAGGCTCTAGCATACAGCACGAAGGGTAGGAAGCAGACCTATGCAAAACTAAAGAAGCAGAAGGCACAGCGGACTATCACTCCCGCTGTGTATAATGAGCGTCTAGCCAAACTTAACCAAAAGGAACAGGATTATCGCGAGCAACAGATGACTATAGCCATCTTTCAGGCTGACGAATTAAAGAAGGCTCGTGAAGAAGCACAGAAACAGCGTGAGTTGGCTTTTCAGGAACAGGTTCGCAAGGCACAAGAAGAGAAGCGACTAAAGGAGGAACTCAAGAAGAAGGCACTTAAGGTTCTTACAGATGCTCGTAATCGCTACAAGCAGAAACTTACAGATGTTCGCCTTATTCAACAGGGTCAGCCTATTAACCGCTTTGGTCGTAATCACCTCACTAAATATGTGTATGACTTTCAGCCCGAGATTGAAATCAGCGATACTATTATTGAACGTGAGGGCAAGTATGAGGTTCATATCACAGAAGCCAACAAGAACCTAAATATCACAGAGATGTTAGATAAACTGGCAGATGAAATACTACACAAAATAAACCATACTCATACTGGAACTACTCTTATCACAATCCGTTTTAATGCACAATATTTCTTTAGCATATCTTCAGCCAAGTCTTCAAACTCTTACACCAAGCAGGAGATTATGGAAAAGATTGTAAAGCAGAACAACAAGACTATTGATAGTCAAACTAATATCGTAATCAATGGAGTAATATATACCTATATCGCGGCACAACGATGGGAAGGCTCGTGTGATACAAATACGTTTCACAAGAAACTGGGTGATTTGAAGATTATGTCGCCTAAATCTACTAAGAGCAACTGCTTGTTTGCCTGTATCCATCACCACCTAAAACAGCGTTTATATGCTGAAGCGACACGTAAGGAACTCGGTATTCCAAGTGATACACCTATACGCATTGAGCAGTTAGAAATGATTGCTAAACATTATAAGGTTCGTATTACTCTATCTGGTATTGATGGCTCACAGATGGGTGTGTATAATAAGGAATGCTCTAACAATGTGAATATTATGCTCTTTATTCAGGATACTACACAGAAGGGACACTATGTATTAATTGAGGGTGAAGTAAAGCATTGTGATGCGTGTGGTCATAACTATATCAAGAAACACAAGTGTAATCTGCGTCGCCAGATGTGGATTAATCGTATGAGCGGACGGCGTAATGTAATTCCATCTAAAATCAAGCGTGAAACTCCTTTTGACCCAGAGAATATGATTTACTTTGATTTGGAAACATTCAAACCTGAAGAGAGTGATAGTATTACTCCCTATTGTGCGTCTTGGTTTGCGAATGGTCAGTATTACTGCGAATATGGTGAGGACGCTTGGACAAAGTTCGTAGATTTTGTAATGACGCAGAATGATAAGATTTTAAGTGCGTATAACGGTGCTGGTTTTGATTTTCACTTTCTAATGAGTGAGATGTTGGCTCGCGGTGAGCATCTGGATAAGTGTATTATCAATAACGGACGTATCCTGTCTTTTACATTTGGGCAGAACATTCGTTGCTGGGATTTGTGCTTATTTACTCTATCATCTCTGAAAGGTGCCTGTAAGGATTTTGGTATATCTGCTGATAATACTAAAACTGAGTTTGACCATTTTAAGATTACCTCGTGGGCTGATGTGCATAAGTATCGTGATGAAGTAGAGCCATATGTAAAGCGTGATGTAATGGGTATGAAAGAAGTATTTGAGAAGTTCAGTGCTATGGTGTATGAACTCTTTGGATGCCATATGACCGAGTATATCACTTTATCCGCGATGTCGTATTCTATCTGGACTAATAGCATTGAGCATCTACTTGAACTACCTGATACTGATAAATACAAATTCATTCGCCAGTCGCTATATGGTGGGCGAACGTATCCTCAACAGCGTGAATATACTTCAAAGCACTATACTGATATTATGGTGGCTATGGACGAACCAGAGAAACTAAAAGACATCTACAAATCTATGGACGACTATATCTTTAATGGCGATGTATCATCATTGTATCCTACTGCTATGGTTAAATATGAATATCCTGTTGGAACGAGTAAGTGGGTAGATGAGGCTGATATTGATATACACAATTTGAAGATAGGTATATACGAATGTGAGATTGAGTGTAATAAGGATTTGATTGTTCCCATTCTACCAGAGAAGACTGAAGCAGGTGGTATTGCTTGGAACCTGATGGATAAGAAAGGCATATACACATCTGCAGATTTGGATAATGCTGTGAAGTATGGATACACTATTAAGCGTATCACAAAGGGTCTGGTGTGGGAAGGTAAGGGTGATGTATTTACTGAGTATATCAATAAGACATACAAACTCAAAGTAGAGAATGATAAGAACCCTGTTCTACGCCAGGTAGCAAAGATTTTGATGAATGCTCTATATGGTAAGATGTTAGAACGAGCCAGATTTGAGGAGCAGAAGGTATGTAATAATATCGGCGATGTGTGGAAGTTTCAATCGCAGTTCAATACTACTGATGTTCAGTTTATCAAGGATAAGGTTGTATGTATTGGAACACCTGCAAATGAAAGTGTAAGTGATGACCGCATACGCAAACCATCGCAGATAGGAACGTTTATATTATCATACTCGCGCACCCATATGCTTGAGGTTATGGAAGCCATAGAACCTGGACTGCGTAATCATTTCTTTACCTACACAGATACGGACTCACTGCATATACACGCATCTAAACTTCCTGGATTACAGGAGAAGGGGTGGCTTAAAGAGGGTCTTGGAATGTTGAGTGATGATGCGAAAGGAGGAAGAATATTTCGCGAGATTAATTTGGCACCGAAGCTGTATATGTATCTATGCCTAATGCCGAATGGCGATATCAAAACTATTATGAAGAGTAAAGGTATTCCGCAGCAGTATCTATCACCACATCTATTTGAAGATGCTGATACGCTGGTTGATGAGGATAAGGTCGTTCGTATGGAACACCGGCTAAAGAAAGTAGGCTTTGGTCGTAATTTGCAGTTAGCGTGGCGTAAATATGATGCGTTCAGTATCTTAAGCGTTGATATGGAGCGAACGTTTTATAAAAATATGTGGTTTGGAATGCAATTTGAAGACGGAAAGTGGTTCCCAAAGAAATAACTTGAATAATAACTTGAGCCAAAAATAACCAGAAAGTAGGCGATTTCGCCCTATTTTCTGGTTGGGGTTTCTGGTGCGGTCATCGTCCCAGAAAAGAACCTCGGCTACTGATATACAACAACGATGCCCCACGCCGAGCCTACGCTACTACAACGCCTACAGAAGCGAGTGAATGACGGAAGCCTGAACGCCATACGATTTGAACCCTGTTCTCCTCGTATCATACAATACAACGACGCTGACGCATCTACAAAGCCGTTAAGCGAGTGTATGATAATTACGCAATATACACCACGCAACCGATACGCCCCTATGCTACTGGCTTTGGAACGCTACAAAGACGACGCAAGACGACAGGGCTTTGAACTCTACCTACGCAAAGGCGACGCAAACAAGAAGACCGACACAGGCAATATGGCTTTCTCATCAACGCTTACGGCTCAAGGCTTTATTTTTCGCGGTTCTGGTTCAATGAATATAAAAATGTGTAGTAGGGATAATTATTCTGGAACTTATGATTTTAGTGATGTGTGGATAGTATGCCTTATGATAGTAAGACATCGCAGTATTACGACATATCAACGACCGCCTCCTGTGAATGCGGAAGTCGTTTTACCTGCTCTACAGAACACACGCAACGACGAAACCTGCCCTGTGTGTTATGCCGACCTTTCAGGCTCTCCTGCTGTTGATTGTTCGGCGTGTAATCACCCTACGCATTTTGATTGCTTACAGGCTTTCCATAGTGCTAATGGTCGGTGCTTCTGTCCCCAGTGCCGACATCCTACACCTGAAACTATAATACGCCAATTCGCCCATATACGAAATAACGCCTATAATACACGACCCAAACTTGTAGGTTGTGAAATCCTACCGCCATACAATACGCCACCAGAACTACTACACATACGATACGAAGGTTTCATATCGCTAATGATGTCTATAGACGATTACTCCTATAACGACGGATTAGGCATTGTGTTACGCCGTGCCTTTGCTGACTATACAAAGGCAGTTCGTATAGACAATCCGTATGACTATATCAATAGCGAAGCCACTATAAACGAGCATTTACCAGCCATAATCACCTATACTAAACAATGTGCCGTAGAGAACCTCTATACAGGAATGAAACCGCATAATGATTACTTTGGCTATAGTAATGCCGATTTACTCGCTCATTTGGAAACCTGTAGTGCCGAAGAACGCAATACGGCATTAGCCAAAGAAGACCGCCTACAAGTGAGATACGATTACTATATAAAAAAGCAAATCAACGAAAGCCCAGACGCTCAATATGGGATACGCGTAGAAAATATCCTAAAATGTTTGCGTCGGTTTGCTACTATGTATGACGCGACAAATGAAAATCAAAGTCAATTAAGAGAATTTAAATATTTTTTTGAACCTTCGCTGAATTTTATAGAGTAAAAACGGATTTATATACGCGTAGAATCATAAAAATGAAAAAATCCTATT